>Ga0265293_10000529_pt1 | contig 90964 bp, 88 predicted proteins | sample Munlanlewell138R_FD_192505 | JGI IMG/M metagenome (GOLD analysis project Ga0265293, IMG submission 192505) | Leachate microbial communities from a municipal landfill in Southern Ontario, Canada - Leachate well 138R | ecosystem: Engineered > Solid waste > Landfill > Unclassified | place: Canada... | reverse complement strand
GCATGAACTAATGGTGCTAAGTTTTCCTGGCCCAGATCGCTCAATTAAATTGGAAGATTTGCAGCAAGGTAATGCCGTTAGCCGCCGTTATCGTAATCGTCGCATTGGTGAGTTTTTAAAAGAACTGGATTTAACCGAAGGCCGTTCCACTGGTTTGCCAAAGATGTTTGAAAAAATGGCTCGCAATGGTTCGCCTAAACCCATTTTTGAAACCGACGAAGACCGCACTTATTTTTTAGTACGCTTGCCTGTGCATGAAAAAGTGGCAGAGTTGGAGCAAGCTAATTCCGAGGTCACCGATCAAGTAGGAGCTAAGCAGGGACTAAGTAGTGAACAAGTAACCCATCAAGTAACCCACCAAGTAACCCACCAAGTAGAAGAGTTACTTTTAGCTTGTGTTGGGGAGCTATCGCGCTCGCAGCTAATGAAGGAAGTTAAGCTAACTGACCGTGTAAACTTTAGGGAGAACTACTTAAATCCAGCACTGGAAGCCGAGCTAATCGAAATGACCCAACCCGATTCACCACGCAGCCCAACTCAAAAATACCGTTTAACCCAACTCGGCAAGCAGGTGCTGGCGGTTAATAGAGGCGAATAGCCTAGGCTTGTTGTAAAACACACTTTACAAAATTGGCTTTATTTTTATAAGTGTGATTTACGCATCCAGATTTTTCATCTGAAGTGCACAGCTGCCAAGCGCTAAATTGCACATTAAGTTACGCTTTTCGTCACTTGGTGTATAAATTCAGTCTTTCACTAGACGCGCCACTCATACTTCGTTTATATTAAGATGTCATCGTAAATCACACGCAATTTATTATGTATATTCCTCGTCATTTGCACAACAGGCTTCGTACTTTGATGCAGCAATTCCCTGCGGTTTTGGTGACTGGCCCTAGGCAAGTGGGCAAGTCGACCTTGTTGCAGCATGTCGCTCAAGATTATGTGTATGTCAGTTTTGATGACCCTTTATTGCTTGCTCAAGCTAAGCAAGAGCCGCAGTTATTTTTATTAAACTATCCCGAGAACGTCATTTTGGATGAGGTGCAATATGCCCCAGAATTGTTCTCGCTATTAAAATTAGCCATAGATAAGCAACAGCGAAATGGCCAGTTTTTGCTGTCGGGTTCGCAAGCGTTTGAGCTAATGCAAAATGTGAGTGAAACCTTGGCGGGGCGTGTGGCCATTTTAAAGTTGTCGGGCTTATCTTTACGGGAAATAGAACAAAACGATTTTGCTTTGCCTTTTATTCCTAGTGCCGCGTATTTGCAGCAACGCGAGCAATGCCCGCTTAAAGTCCATGCGCTGTGGCAAACCATTCACCAAGGTTATATGCCAAGGTTGTATCAGCAAGAAACTGATTGGCACACTTACTATGCGTCTTACGTTGCCACTTACATTGAGCGTGATGTGAGGCACATAGCCAATGTTAGCAGCAGTTTAGATTTCACCCGCTTTATGGTGGCCATTGCCGCACGCAGTGGCGAGCTGCTTAATTACAATAAAGTAGCGCAGGATGTCGGCGTATCGGTGGATACCATCAAGCGCTGGGTCAATATTTTACAAACGTCGGGCATTATTTATTTGTTGCAGCCTTATGCCAATAATCACCTTAAACGCGCCATTAAAACGCCCAAGGTTTATATGCTAGACACCGGCTTAATGGCGTGGCTGACGAAATGGTTAACGCCTGAAACAATACAGCAGGGAGCAAAAAGCGGGCAGTTTTTTGAAACCTTTGTGGTAAGCGAGATTATCAAGTCTTTTTACCATCAAGGAAAAGAACCCCCGCTTTACTTTTATCGCGATAACGATCAGAAAGAAATTGATTTAATTATTGAAGATGGGCGTATCTTGTACCCTATTGAAATAAAAAGTACTGCCAACCCAACTAAAAAAATGGCTAAAGCGTTTGATGTATTGCGCAATCACCTACCTGCCGACGAGTTAACTATTGCTCATGGAGCATTAATTAACCAATATCCGCAAAAGCTTTGGTTGGCAGAAAATTTAGTCGCTTTGCCTTTAACCTATTTGTAGAACTAACCAAGAGATTTTGACATGAACACTGCTTCCATCGTTTCCCGTGTTTGGAGTTTTTGTACCACCTTGCGTGATGACGGCGTGGGCTATGGCGATTATTTAGAGCAGCTCACTTACCTTATCTTTTTGAAAATGGCGGATGAGTATAGCAAGCCGCCTTATAACCGCGATGTGGGCATACCTGCGCGTTATAACTGGCAAGCGTTAACCAGCAAAAAAGGTGCCGAGCTAGAAGTGCTGTATGTGGAAATTTTGCGCGAGCTAGGCAAACGCCAAGGTATGTTGGGGCAGATATTCACCAAAGCACAAAATAAAATTCAAGATCCCGCCAAGCTGTTTCGCTTAATCGACATGATTAACAGCACCAGTTGGCTGGTGATGGGCGCTGATGTTAAGGGCGATATTTATGAAGGCATTTTAGAGCGTAACGCCGAAGATACAAAATCGGGTGCGGGGCAGTATTTTACGCCGCGCTCTTTAATTCGAGCCATGGTGGAATGTGTGCGCCCCGAGCCAAATAAAACCATCGCCGACCCTGCTTGCGGTACCGGTGGTTTCTTTTTAGCGGCGTATGATTTTTTAAGTGATGCAAAAAATTATCAGCTCGATAAAGAACAAAAACATTTTTTAAAGCACCAGACGTTTCATGGCAATGAAATTGTCGCCAACACGCGCCGCCTGTGCTTGATGAATATGTTCTTGCATAATATCGGCGAAATAGATGGTGAAAGTTTGGTTTCCCCTAATGATGCATTGATAGCGCCTAGCCCGATTGGTGTCGATTATGTGCTGGCCAACCCACCGTTTGGTAAGAAAAGCTCGATGAGTTTTACCAATGAAGAAGGCGAGCAAGAAACCGAAGATCTCACTTATAACCGTCAAGACTTTTGGGCCACTACCTCAAACAAGCAGCTTAATTTTGTGCAGCATATTCGCAGTATGTTAAAAACCACAGGCAAAGCCGCCGTGGTGGTGCCAGATAACGTGTTGTTTGAAGGTGGCGCGGGTGAAGTTATTCGTAAAAAGTTGCTAGAAAATACCAACCTGCATACTGTTTTGCGCCTGCCTACAGGTATTTTTTATGCGCAAGGTGTAAAAGCCAACGTGTTGTTTTTTGATAACCAACCCGCCAGCCCAGAGCCTTGGACAAAAGAGGTTTGGTTCTACGATTACCGCACCAATATTCACCACACACTAAAAAGAAAACCGCTGCGCTTTGAGGATTTAACCGATTTTATTACGTGCTATAAGCCTGAAAATATCCATGCACGCACTGAAACGTGGCATGAAGAAAATAACCCCGATGGTCGTTGGCGTAAGTACAGTTATGACGAATTAGTTGCTCGAGATAAAACTAGCTTGGATATTTTTTGGTTAAAGGATAAAAGTTTAACGGATTTAGATAATCTGCCAGAGCCGGATGACCTAGCAGAAGAGATCATTGAAAACCTAGAAGCGGGATTAAATAGCTTTAGAGAGGTGCTGGCAGGGTTGGCGAGCAAGTAAGCGCTGGTGTATAGGTCTAACAGTCCCTAAGCCATGATTAAGGGTTGCCTGTTTATTGTTTGTCTAACCTCACCAGCTCGTCTAATTGCTCATCCTTAGCCTGCCACAGCTCATTTACCCAAGCTTGAAAGGCTTGGCGATAGGCTTCATCGCTGCTGTAGTCGTGACCAATAAACTGCTGGGGGATGGGCATGATTTCCACGCGCATGATGATTTTTTTGAGGCGTCCAGACAGCAAGCACCATAGGGTAGGCCGTCCTTGTGGGTAGTGCAGGGTGACGTTAACTAGGCCATGCAGTTGTTCGCCCATAGCATCTAAGACAAAAGCAATGCCACCTGCCTTGGGCTTGAGCAGGTGCTGGTAAGGCGATTGCTGTTGCGCGTGTTTGCTGGGAGTAAAACGCGTGCCTTCCAAAAAGTTAAATACCGAAACAGGATTGGTTTTGTAACGCTCACAGGCTTTGCGCGTGGTGGCTAGGTCTTGGCCTTGTTTTTCTGGGTATTTGGCCAGGTACTCTTTGCTGTAGCGCTTCATAAAGGGAAACTCCAGCGCCCACCAGCACAGGCCGATCACGGGCACCCAGATGAGTTCTTTCTTGAGGAAAAACTTCAGCAAGGGCAAGCGGTGGTTGAATTGGTACTGCAACGCTAGAATATCCACCCAGCTTTGGTGGTTGCTGGTCACGAGCCAAGAATGCTGTTTGTCTAGGCCTTCTAAGCCTTGCACATCCCATTCGATACGCTGCACGAGCCTTATCCAAAAGCCATTCACTGCGATCCAAGTTTCAGCGATCCAATGCATGCCATAGCGTAAGGCGCGCCGAGTTGGTGGGAAGGGTAATAAAAGCTTAAGTAGGGCAAGAAGGAATAATGGCCAACACCAAAATAGGGTGTTGAGTACCATGAACAGGCTGGCAATAATGCCGCGAAGAAGAGCAGGTAAGAAACTTAACATGCAGCAATTCCGTAATGAGTATTGCGCAATGGTTAAGCTTTTTAAGGTGAAGTGCAAGCCTTTGTTGCTGACTTGTAGGTCACCTGCTTAGGGTTAAGCAGGTGACCAAACGAGTGACAGAGACCTATTTGTCTTGGCTGGCAGCCTGAATAGCTGTCAGGGCGATAGTAAAGACAATGTCTTCAACCAAAGCACCACGAGACAGGTCGTTAACCGGCTTACGCAGACCTTGCAGCATTGGGCCCACGCTGATCACGTTGGCGCTACGCTGTACCGCTTTGTACGTCGTGTTACCTGTATTCAAGTCAGGGAAGATGAATACAGTCGCGCGACCGGCAACAGCGCTGTCTGGAGCCTTAGAGCGGCCAATACTTTCAACGCTAGCCGCGTCATACTGCAAAGGACCGTCAATCGCCAAGTGTGGCGCACGCTCTTTGGCAATACGGGTGGCTTCACGTACTTTCTCTACATGGTCACCTGTGCCAGAGCTACCTGTTGAATAGCTGATCATGGCAATTTTTGGCTCAATACCAAAGGCCGCAGCAGACTCAGCACTCTGCAGTGCAATTTCTGCTAATTGCTCAGCGTTCGGATCAGGGTTAACCGCACAGTCTGCATAGACTACAACCTGATCAGGCAGCAGCATAAAGAAGACGGAGGAAACCAAGCTGAATCCTGGAGCGGTTTTGATCAGCTGTAATGCCGGACGAATAGTGTCGGCTGTGGTGTGGATTGCACCAGAAACCAAACCATCTACATCATCTTCAGCCAGCATCATGGTGCCTAAAACAACGGTGTCTTCCAGTTGCTCACGAGCTTGTTCTGTCGTTACGCCGCGCGCTTTACGCAGTTCCACCATGGGTGGTACGTATTTTTCACGCACGCTATCAGGATCGATAATTTCCAAGCCAGCAGGCAAAGTAATGCCTTGCGCTTGTGCGATAGCCTCTACTTCTGCGCGTTTAGCAATTAGTACGCAGTTAGCGATACCGCGCTCCTGACAGATTGCAGCAGCTTGAATGGTGCGCGGCTCGTTACCCTCAGGCAAAACAATACGCTTAGCGGCTGCTTGAGCGCGCTTAACCAGCTGATAACGGAACGCTGGTGGTGATAGCAGCGCTTGACGAACCGTGCTGCAGCGTGACGCTAGCCATTTTTGGTCAAGGTGAGCAACAATGTGCTCACTGGTAGCTTTGGCGCGTTCTAGGTCATCTTCAGGGATGGCGCGTGGCAGACGTGTAACCTGGTAAGCAGTGTCATAAGAACCAGTAGTCACCCACATCACAGGCAGGCCACCTTTAAGCGCGCTTTTGCCCATTTCCATGATGCTGCTGTTTGGCTCATAGCCGCCGGTGAGAATCAAGCCAGCTAAAGCAATGCCGTTCATTTCAGCTAGGCTAGCGGCCAGAATGATATCGTCACGGTCACCGGGCACAACTACTAAAACACCGGGCTGTAATAGGGGCACGATGTTAGCTACGGTGCGTGAGCACAGAATAACTTTCTGCACACGGCGCTGCTCAATTTCCCCTGGATTTAATATGCTGGCTTTTAAGAATTTGGCATAGTCCGCAGTACGTGGAGCATTCAGTTCTTCTTTCGCAGGAATGCAGCCGATTAAATGTAAATCGCCTTTACGTAAGGCAGGCAAATGGCTTTTGAGTTTCTCGGCAAAACCATTTAGCGAAGGGTTGGTTACCTTGTTGATTACGACACCTAAGACTTTAGGGTCTTTGGTGCCGCCAAACAGCTGTGCTTGAGATTCGATGCGGTCAGATATTTCATCTAGATTGTCGCTTTGCTGGGCGCTGACCAAAATGACCTCAGCGTCAAGTGTTTTCGCAAGACTGGCGTTAATGCGCTCAACATAGTTGGCTTGTCGTGAAGGAGTCATGCCCTCGACGATAATAACGTCATATTGCGGCAGCATGCTCTGGTGCATGCTGACGATTTCTTCCATCAGTTCATCAATAAGACCGTTGCCCACCATGTGCTCAACATGAGAGAGCGCTAAAGGTTGGGGCTGTTGTGTGCCGTGCACGCGCATCATTAACTCGCTGGCGCGTTCAGGCCCGCTTTCGCTTGGGTGTGGCTGGGCGATGGGCTTTAAAAAGCCCACTTTGATGCCTGAGCTGAGCAAGGCTTGAACAATACCTAAGCTGACGGAGGTAAGACCTACGCCAAAACCTGTTGGAGACAGTAAAAAAGTATGCATTTAAACGTCCTATTTAGCGATTGCGTCGATGAGTTCGAGGGTTTCATTGGCAATTTGGCGTTCTTCGTTAGTAGGAACCACCATGACCAATGGGTGACCATCGAGGCTGATTTTACCGGCAGCTCCGCGTGTGCAGGCTTGGTTAGCAGCGTCATCGAGCTTGAAATTAAATATACGCATATGATCCAGCGTTTTACGGCGGATTAAGCTGGCATTTTCGCCAATACCGCCAGTAAAGAGTAAACCATCAAGCTTAGGCAGCGCACAAGAGAGTGCGGCTAATGACTTAGCCAGACGGTAGCAGAAAATCTCAATAGCTAACGCAGCACGCTCATGACCTTGCTCGCTGGCTTCGATCAGGGTACGCATGTCGTTAGACAAACCTGAAACGCCTAACAAACCGCTTTGCTTGGTTAGCATGGTTTCTACTTCTTGTGCGGTCCAGCCGAAAGTGCGGTGCAGGTGAATTTGCAAGCTAGGATCTACATCGCCACTACGGGTACCCATCACTAGACCTTCTAGTGGGGTTAAGCCCATAGAGGTATCACGGCTTTCACCGTTAACTACGGCGGTAGTTGAGCAGCCGTTACCTAGGTGGGCAACGAGCCAGCAACTGTCATCAACAGGAAGACCAGCCATTTCTGCGCCCTTGCGGCTGACATACAGATGGCTTGTGCCGTGGAAGCCATAGCGGCGGATATGGTGCTCTGTGTAGAGGTATTCTGGGATCGCGTAACGGTAGGCGTATTCCGGCATGGTTTGGTGGAATGCCGTATCAAATACTCCAACCTGAGGCAGTTCTGGGTAAACAGCCAAAGAAGCTTCAATGCCCATTAGGCCGGGCGGGTTGTGCAGGGGAGCTAGTGCAGCGGCTTCTTCAATTACTTTAATGACCTCTGGGGTAAGCAGTGATGCTTTGGTGACGTGAGCACTGCCGTGAACGACACGGTGACCAATGCCTGTTAGTTTGCCATGAGAAACTTCTTGCACGACAGGTAAGATTTTGGCCAGTGCGCCGGCATGGTCTGCGCCATTAAGATTCATGCTTTTCTTTACACCGTTTTCTTTCCAATTAACAACGGCTTCAGGAAAACCAATGCACTCTGCAAGTCCTTCAAGGAGAAATTCATCTTGGTCTTCGTTGACCAAAGCAAACTTAATCGATGAGCTTCCGCTATTAATAACTAGGATGTTTCTGTCTGACATGTATTTCCCCTTGAAAAATTTGGCTGCTTATCCAGTTACGACAGCCCGTAGTTTTTATAAAACGGTAGATTGACCTGAAAAATAATAGGCCTATTTAAAGTTGTGCTACATGGTAGGGAAAGATATGTTTTAGTCATTTATTCTTAAGTCGCATTTGCATAAATCAGTAGGTACACTGAAAACTCATTCATAAACAGAAAAAGGTCTAAATTTATGCTTATCGCCGACAATACCGTCGTGGCCATCGACTACACTTTACGTAACGACGAGGGCGAAGTCCTTGATAGTTCAGAAGGTGTGCAGCCTCTTGTATATTTACATGGCGCAGCCAATATTATTCCCGGCTTAGAGCAAGCTTTAGTGGGTAAAAAAGTAGGTGATGCATTGTCTGTAACCGTTGAGCCAGAGCTGGCTTATGGTGAGTACATCACTGAGTTGGTTGCGACATTGGGTCGCAGCATGTTTGAAGGAGTGGATGAATTGCAGGTGGGTATGCAATTTCACGCCTCTGCTCCTGATGGCGGCATGCAGATAGTGACCGTACGTGATATTGATGGTGAGGATGTGACAGTGGATGGCAACCATCCGTTAGCAGGACAGCGTCTAAGCTTTGAAGTGGAAGTAAAGGATGTGCGTGAGGCCAGTGCAGAAGAAATTGAGCACGGCCATGCGCATGGTGAAGGCGGTCATCAACACTAAGCGACACGCTAGGTTGTAAGACTGTAAAAACAGAAGCGTCGATTGAGGTTATCAATCGACGCTTCTGGGAAATGCATGCAAGAACTCTTGGTAAAACCGTTTATAGGGAAGTGAGCGGCATTATTTAACCAATCCCTCAGCAACAGTTTTTATTTATTGGCTTTAATTTCTTTAGGAATACTCTCTTGGGCGTCTTTGAATTGGCGCTGCATTTCTTTATTCGCTTGAGAAGCCTGCGGTGGTTCAGCATTTCTGTTCTTATCCAATAAGCCTAGACTTGCTTGGCTAAGCCATGACTTGGAAGCAGTTTCTTTAAACTGTGGAACGAATTCACCGGTTACTAAGCTTGAATGCTCTGGGTGGTTGAGCATTAACACGGCTAAGCTTTTGTCGGCCAAATCATCAAAACCCAAGGTCTGGTAGCTTTGCACCATAATAGCTAGGCCGTCTGCGACTGCGGGTGAGCCTTGAAAGTTTTCTACTATATAGCGTCCACGATTAAGCGCGGCCACATGTGCTTGGCGCTTAATGTAATAACTAGCAACGTGCACTTCATAATCGGCTAGCAGGTTGCGCGCATAGATCATACGTTGTTTTGCGTCGGGGGCGTAACGGCTTTCAGGAAAGCGGTTCAGCAACTTGGAAAATTCATTGTAAGAATCACGTGTTGCACCCGGATCGCGCTGGGTCATATCAAGGGGTAGGTAGCGTGCAAGAAAGCTGCGATCTTGATCAAAGGCAGCTAAACCCTTCATATAGTAAGCGTAGTCAACGTTAGGGTGTTGTGGGTGCAGGCGCACAAAACGGTCAGCAGCGGCTTCTAGTGCGTCGTAGTCGCGAAATTGGTAGTTAGCGTAAATTAACTCAAGCTGTGCTTGTTCAGCGTAACGACCAAAAGGAAAGCGTGATTCTAGTGCGCGTAACTTGCTGATAGCGGTTGAATAGTTTCTTTTGTCTAAACTGCGCTGTGCTTGCTCATAGAGTTGATGCTCAGTGAGGTCTTCATCAACAACATTTTTTTTGCTTGAGCAAGCAGTTAACAAACTAAAACATACTAAAAAAAACAGGTGTTTTACACGCATATTGTTTTTGCCTATTGGAGGTTAGGGTGTGTGCGAGACTCATTCTTGAAACGTCTGACTCGCTGCACAAAATAATGTTCAAGCACTGCTTGTGCATATTGTTGGCACACCAAGCTAGAGCCTTGTTAGAATCCTTGCTCGGGTTGCTCATTTAAGCACAAGCGGCCATTGTAACTAAAGCACAACTATAGTGATATAAAAGAGTATGCCAAAAAATACGACAAAAACCATCGAGCTTTGCGCTGAAATTCCGACTGAATTAGGTGGGCAACGCTTGGATCAGATTGCCGCGCAAGTTTTTACTGAACATTCTCGATCTAGGCTAACGGCCTGGATCAAAGAGGGACGCTTAACCGTGGATGGGCAGACGTTGCGTCCACGCGATACCGTTTACAGTGGCTCGATACTTGAGTTGGTGGCCGAGCCCGAAGAGCAGGGTGAGTGGCAAGCACAGCCCATGGAGCTGGATATTCTGTTTGAGGATGAGCACCTACTGGTAATTAATAAACCAGCCGGTTTAGTGGTGCATCCTGCTGCAGGTCATGCTACGGGGACGCTACTGAACGGACTGTTGCATCATGCACCACAGCTGCGCGAAGTACCGCGAGCAGGCATTGTGCACCGTTTAGATAAAGATACGACTGGCGTAATGGTAGTGGCGAAAACCTTGATAGCGCACACCAGTTTGGTGGAGCAACTGCAGGCGCGCACAGTAGGGCGTACCTATGAGGCGATTGTGGTGGGCGTGGTTACCTCTGGAACAACCATAGAAGCAGCCATAGGGCGCCATCCACATCAGCGTCAGCGGATGGCGGTCGTTACATCAGGTAAACCGGCTATCTCACACTATCGCGTGCTGCATCGCTTTCGCGGGCATACCCATGTGCGTGTGCAATTAGAAACAGGGCGTACGCACCAAATTCGTGTGCATATGGCCCATGCAGGTTTTCCTTTAGTGGGCGATCCGCTGTATGGCGGACGCTTCCGTATCCCTACCGCAGCGAATCCAACCTTGGTTGAGGAGTTAAGAGCTTTCCCGCGCCAAGCCTTGCATGCTCGCTTCTTAGAGCTAAAGCATCCGCTCAGTGGTGAGCTGATGAAATGGGAAGCACCCTTGCCAGAAGATATTTGTTGGTTACTGCAGTTGTTGCGCCAAGATGATGAGGCCTTTGTTGGATGAGTCAAATTACACCATGGCCAGCAGATTGGATTTGTCCCGATTGGCCCGTAGCGGCCAATGTACGAGCCTGTGTTACCACTGCTAGTTTTGGTAATAGCCAAGGCGATTTCGCCCATTTTAACTTGGGCGATCATGTGGGTGATGAACTGGCGTCCGTGCAGCGCAATAGAACTTGGCTGGCGCAAACGCTGGCGTGCACGCCGGTGTGGTTGGAGCAGGTGCATGGAGTAAATGTGGTGCAGGCGCAAGTCGGTCAGCCGTTACAGGCTGATGCAAGCTTCACCCGTGAGCCCGGTATAGCCTGTGCCATTATGACGGCAGATTGCTTACCTGTACTCTTTGCTGCGCAAGATGGGAGCTGTGTTGCGGCTGCCCATGCCGGCTGGCGCAGCTTGGTGGCGGGCGTATTGGAAAACACTATCGCGGCCATGCAAACACCGCCGCAACATATTACGGTTTGGTTAGGGCCGGCCATTGGCCCGCAGGTGTATGAAGTTGGGCCTGAAGTGCGCGAGGCGTTTGTAGTCCAGCACCAGCAAGCCGAGCAGGCGTTTATACCTAGCAAACGAGCCGGACATTGGATGGCTGATTTATACCAGTTGGCGCGTATTCGTTTGAGTGAATCCGGTGTTACCGAAGTGTACGGTGGTGGGTTTTGTACGCTTACCGACAAGCGGTTTTATTCCTTTCGCCGCCAACCCACTACAGGGCGTTTTGCTAGCCTTATCTGGCTTGAACAACCCTAGTACTGCCTTCAGCGTGAGCTACCGCTCTAACACATGGCGTTACACTATAGTCATAGCGACCTCTACAAAGCTTTTGGCTGATGTATGCTCTTCCCCTAGGTTGTATACCCTTTAAATTTTATACTCAGACTGCGGAGCTTTCTATGAGCGATCTATTTTATAACGCCGCACCGCAAGAAACCCGTGTTGCCCCACCACGTAAAACCGCACGGGACTACCCAACCAGTAAGCCGCGAGCGGTGTACTTATTTGGTACCTGTGTGGTGGACTTGTTTTTTCCTGAAGCCGGTATGGATGCGATCCACTTACTAGAGCGCGAAGGCATTAACGTTGATTTTCCGCAGGGGCAAAGCTGCTGCGGGCAACCCGCCTACACCTCAGGTTACACCGAACAGGCGCGGGAAGTGGCGCGCGCTCAGATTGACTTGTTTAAAGGAGGTTGGCCAGTGGTGGTCACGTCTGGCTCTTGCGCAGGCATGTTCCGTGAGCACTATCCTGACCTCTTTAAAGATGAACCTGAAACACTGGCTAAAGTGCAGAATTTAGCCGAGCGCACCTATGAGTTGGCCGAATTTTTACTGCATGTCTGCAAAGTGCAGCTGGCTGATCAAGGCGAGCCGCTGCAAGTAGCGCTGCATACATCCTGTTCTGCCCGTCGTGAAATGAATACCCATGTGCATGCCCGTGCCTTACTTGCTCAGTTAAGCCATGTAGAGCGCGTGGACCACGATCATGAAAGCGAATGCTGCGGTTTTGGCGGTACTTTTTCGGTGCGTATGCCTGATATCTCAGGTGCTATGGTGGCGGATAAAACCCAAGCCTTACAAGCAAGTGGTGCACAGCAGGTGGTGAGTGCTGACTGCGGTTGTTTGTTGAATATTAATGGTGCTTTTGAAAAACAAAACATCCCGTTATTAGGTCAGCATCTGGCCAGTTTTTTATGGCAACGCACCCAGTCTAAACAGGAGCCGAGGGCATGAGTGACCAACGTATCCACGCCGTCGATGTCACTGCGCGCAACCTTAAAGCTAACGCACGCCTGTCGTTAAAAGATCAGCAACTGCGTACTAATATGCGCAGCGCCATGGACTCTTTAATTAGCAAACGCATTATTTCCATGCCCGATGAAGACGAACGTGAAAACCTGCGTGAGCTGGGCAATAAAATTAAAGCCAGTGCTTTATCGCAACTACCCGATTTGCTGGAGCAACTGGAAAGCAATTTAACCAAGCAGGGTATTCAAGTGCACTGGGCCAGCACCACCGAAGAAGCTAATGCCATTGTTTTAAACATTGCTCAAGCCCGCAATGCCAAGCAGGTGATTAAAGGTAAATCCATGGTCAGTGAAGAAATGGCCATGAATGAATACTTGACTGAACACGGCATTGAAGCGCTTGAATCAGATATGGGCGAATACATTATTCAGCTAGATAATGAAAAACCCACGCACATTATAATGCCAGCGATTCATAAAAATGCGCAGCAGGTGGGTAAGCTTTTCGAAAGCCGTTTAGCGCTACCCTATACCGATGATGTGGACAGCTTGATTCAGTCGGCACGCAGTATTTTAAGAGAAAAATTCTTTCAGGCGGATATTGGTATTTCAGGTGTTAATTTTGCTGTAGCAGAAACAGGCACTTTGTTGTTGGTGGAAAACGAAGGCAATGGCCGCATGTCTACCACGGTTCCGCCCGTACACATTGCCGTAACAGGTATTGAAAAAGTGGTTGCCAACTTGCAAGACACAGTGCCGCTCTTGTCACTACTCACTCGCTCTGCATTAGGGCAAGGCATTACCACCTATGTAAATATGATTTCTGCACCACGCCAGCCAGATGAGCTTGATGGCCCAGAAGAAGTCCATCTAGTGTTGCTGGATAATGGCCGTAGCCAAGCCTTTGCTGATGGTGAATTAAGGCAAACACTGAATTGCATTCGTTGCGGTGCTTGTATGAACCATTGCCCTGTTTATACACGCATTGGTGGGCAAGCTTACGGCACGGTTTACCCTGGCCCCATAGGTAAAATTATTTCGCCACATCTATTAGGTTTGGAAAACACGCCAGACCACCCTTCAGCTTCTTCTTTATGCGGTGCTTGTGGTGAAGTCTGCCCAGTGAAGATTCCCATTCCTGCCTTGTTACGTCGCTTGCGTGAAGAAAACGTTAAATCACCCAAGCAGCAACCCCAGATAGTGGCTGGGCAGGGCAGCCGTTATTCCGCCAAAGAACGCTTACTGTGGAAAGGTTGGCAATACTTTAATAGCCAGCCGTTGCTGTATAAAACCGGCACTTTCTTAGCTACACGCCTAGGCAAACTCACACCCAACAAGCTAGGTGCTTGGACACAAAACCACAGCGCTCCCAAGCCTGCAAAACGCAGTTTGCATGAGTTGGCAAAAAAGCATTTGGAGAAAAAATCATGAGTGCACGGGAGAAGATTTTAGCCAGCCTACGCCAAAGTTTAGAAGGCACTCAACCGCTAGCCGACCCTTTTGACGCTAGCTTAGTGGATAAACCTTGGCGCTATAAATCAGAAGAAAGAATCACCCGTTTAAAAGAATTAATGACTGCAGTACACAGCGAAGTGCATCTGACGCGCAGTGCTGAATGGCCGCAACTACTGCATGAACTGCTGACACAACGGCAAATCAATAGGCTGTTAACAGCACCGAGCACAACGCACGGTCAAGCCTTTAGTGCTTACTGCCAAATACAAGATAGCTCATTAAAACTGCTGGCTTATGACCGTCCCATTGAAGAATGGAAGCGCGAACTCTTTGATGACGTGCCTGCCAGCTTGACCGGCACGCTTGCAGGGATTGCCGCTACAGGCACTTTAGTGGTCCAGCCTAGTCCTGATGAACCACGCCTAATGAGTCTAGTGCCACCGCTACATATTGCGCTACTCAAAGCCAGCCAGATTTATGACAACCTCTATCAAGCCCAACAGCACTGGCCCAAACCCATGCCAAGCAATTTACTGTTAATTTCTGGCCCTTCAAAAACTGCTGATATCGAACAAGTCTTAGCCTATGGCGCTCATGGGCCAAAAGACTTAATTGTGTTACTGGTGGAAGATGCGTGAGCTGGCACGCATCTTTCTTTACACCTTAAACCTTTCCACCATGGCTTGCATTTGACTGGCTAGTTTGGCTAAGTCTTCGCTGGCGATGGCGATTTGCTCGGTGCTAGTCGCTGTTTGCTCAGTCACCTGACCGATACTGACGATGTTGTGGTTGATTTCTTCAGTGACGGCACGCTGCTGCTCGGTGGCGGTAGCGATCTGTGCATTCATGGTGGTTACGGTGATGAGGTTTTGCGCGGCATTGTTTTGCAGCTGCACAGAATTTTCTACCAGCTCGACACTATAAAGGGCATGATTACTGGCCTGCTGCATCACTTCCACGGCCTCAGTGACACCGCTTTGTAGACTGTTAATAAGGTTTTGAATTTCCAAAGTCGACTCATGGGTGCTGTTGGCAAGGGAGCGCACTTCTGAGGCGACCACGGCAAAGCCTCGGCCTGCCTCGCCTGCACGGGCTGCTTCAATCGCAGCGTTCAGTGCTAAGAGGTTGGTTTGTTCGGCGATGCCACGAATAACATCCATTACGGTACCAATTTTTTGACTACTCTTAGCTAGACTGCGCACTACTTGTTCAGCGCTTTTAATCTCTTGTTCCAGATTGCTGATGTTAACTAAAGCATCATGACTGACCTTGTTGCTAGCTTGGCTTTGCTCTTGCGCCTCTTGTGCGGCAAGTGCTGCTTGTGCTGTATTTTGCGCAACTTCTTGCACAGTGGCCGACATTTGGTTCATGGCCACTACGGTATGTTCGGTCTCGTGACGGTTTTGTAGCATGCCTTGGCTGGTTTGCACGGTGGTGGCGGATAACTCCTCAGCAGTGGAGGCCACCTGCAATGCCGACTGGTGCATTTGCCTAATAGTGATTTGAAATTTTTCCAGCATCTGATTAAAAACCAGACTAGTACGGCCAATTTCGTCGGTGGAATTAACGGGTGCGCGCACGCTCAGGTTGTTCTGTTGCTCAATATTTTCGATGCTGCTTTGTAGGCAGTGAATTTGTTGCACCAGTTGGCGCGATAGCCAGTAAGAAAATAAACCAGCACTAAGGAAAATAGCCAGACACATAATGAGCGTGAAAATAAATTGCTGCTGGGTTTTGTGTAATAAAGCTGTGGTCTGTTTGCCGAGTTCTTGGCTGAAATAGTGAGCAATTTCATGCAGGATATTGATTTTTTCGGTAGACATGGCAAACCAGTCCGCCGTCTCAGTAACCAGTGCCCCAGTATTTACGCTTTGGATAGCCTGTTCGCGTGTCTGCTCTACTTGCAGTACGACGGGCTGATTCAGTTTTTGTTCGATATAGAGCTGTTGTTCGGCGTTGGCACGGTTGATAAATTGCTTGGTGTGCAAATCCTGTTGCGCCATCAGTCGTAACACAGCGCGCAAGTTGTCAAAAGAAAGCTCTTTGCTGCTAAAAACTGCGCTGAGAATGGCTCGCTCAGTACCGGCATTTTCTGAAGCGTACAGAGCTTGAGTGTAAGCGGCGGTAATGTTAGAGATTTGCGCGTTAGCCTCAATTTGAGTCAGCGTCAAAGTGGCGTTAATCAGCTTAGCGTTGAGTTGGTTATAAAACTGGATGGCTTGGGCGGTAGGGATTTGCAGAGCTAAAATCTGGCTGCGCTGTTGTGGCAGTAATGCTAGATCAGCTAACAGATTTTGCCAGGTGTTAGTAAATTCCTGACCGAAGACTTGCAAGTTGTGATTGTGTAAGTACTGTTCCAGCTTGTTTATTTGTTGATCGGTTTGAGCCTGTTGCTCTTGTAGTTCTTGGCTAAAGCTATTACCCGCTGAACCTAAAAAGCTAGCGCTGCGACCACGTTCGCGTTGCAAATGCTGTAAGGCGGCGGCTGCCTGATTGGAAAGCTCGCTAAGTTGTACGATGTTGCTGGCGGTTTGCCAGGACTGCATTTGCTGATTCATGATAAAACCAGCTAAAAAGATTAAACCAAGCAAAGGTAGTACTAGGTTAAGGGTAAGCTTGTGGCTTAATTTAAGATTGTTAAAACGCATAAAAATACACCTATAAAAACCTACTTGGTTACTGGGTTATTATTGGGCGTATGCTCCTTTCGTACAAGGAATAGCTGAGAATGAATGGTGAAACTTGATTGCGGTCATGCCAACAATTAATGATTTTTATAAGTGTTAGCGCGGCTTACAGGGGGTGTGGCGGTGCAAAACTTGCTGAAAGAGCAGTAGCCGCATTAAGTTGTGGACTACTGCTTATTAGCACGGTGATAGGACGACGGCGGATTATTTGCTGCGCTGTAATTTTTGATACGCCTGAATCAGTTTTTGCTGCGCCGGCAGTTGGCTTAGTTGATTATCTAAAGGCGCTAAACCATAAAAGCGGGATTCGCCTAGCAGTACTGCGCGGCAGTCGGCAACCTGCTGTGCGCCATAGGCCAAGGTAAAAGCGTGCGCATACTCAACCCATGTTTGTGGTGTACGTGAGAGTTGAAATTCCAGCAATGCTGCAAGGCACAGATAATGCTGGCGACGGGATTTAGTAAAGGTGCTGCTGTTAAAGTCCAGCGTCCAGCGTACCCAGTCCAAAGCAATTTGATGCGCGCCAGCTGCCAAAGCGAGCATGGCTTTGAGCTCACCAATACGCAGGCTGCTCCAAGGGTCATCAGCGGTAACCGCCAAGCCTAAGAATTCAGCCAGTAATAGATCATCGTTGAGGTTGTCTTCTTCGATAGACTCGATTAAACCTAGATAATCTTCCGCCTGTGCTGCTGTGCTAGGAAGTTGGCAAATCAGCTCACGCCAATCATTGCCAAGGTTATTATTGGCGTAGAACAGATCCTCGACGGGATAGATTTCTGACATGCCGGGCACGAGTATGCGGCAGGCATCAACGCCCAAGTGCTGGTAGTCGGCAATGTAGATGCTGAAATCTTGCTGCTCGATAAGCTGCACCAGATGCTCGAAGGTGGTTTGCGTATCGCCTTGGAAATCCCATGCGCAGTATTCAAAGTCCGTGGTTTTGCGTAGTGAGTCCCAGCCAAATAAGCCGCTGGAATCAGTAAAGTGGGTTTCTAAATTGGTCGGATCAGCAATTTCGTCATTAGCAAAACTGGGTGCAGGGAAAACATCCAGCTGCTTTAAATTGCGACCCTGCAGCAGTTCGGTAACAGTGCGCTCCAGTGCAATGGCAAAGTTTGGGTGCGCACCAAAAGAGGCGAAGCAGCCGCCATTGTCAGGATTAAATAACAGCACGCACACCACCGGAAACACACCGCCTAAGGAAGCATCGAGGGCTAAAGTGGGGAAGCCTTGCTCTGCCAAATAGGCAAGAGCCGCATGGCTGTTAGGGTGCTGAGCCAATATATCCGCAGGTATGTGCGGCAGACTTAAGGCCTCGGTTAACACGCGCTGTTTGACGTAGCGCTCACAAATTTCTGACAGGGCTTGCGCGCGCGCTTCATAACGATTATTACCCGCTGACATACCGTTGGAGACATAGAGATTGCCGATAATATTAACCGGAATAAACACCTGTTCTAGGTCGTTCTGGCGGACAAAGGGTAGGGCGCATATCCCACGCTCTTCATTGGCGGATTGCAGATCAATCAGTTGGCTGGCTGCCAGTGGCGCCTCTTGCTGATAAAAATCCAACAAGTACTCGTCGAGTAAACCCTCAGGCAAACTGTCGTCTTCTGTGAGTGCAAACCAACGCTCGTTGGGGTAATGCACAAACTCGCTATGGGCAATGTGCTCGCCCAGATAAAAATCCGCAAAGAAATAGTTGCAGGATAAGCGTTCAAAAAACTCACCTAGGGCAGAGGCCAGAGCAGCTTCTTTGCTGGTGCCTTTGCCGTTGGTAAAACACTGCGGGCAATCACGATCGGCAATGTGCACAGACCATACGTGTGGCGCAGGATTAAGCCAAGAAACCTCTTGGATAGTAAAACCAAGTTGTGTGAGTTGTTGTTGAAAACGAGCAATACTGTGCTCTAAAGCGGCATCTTTGCCAGGAATTAGGGTTGCGGTAGACATAAAATCCAACTGCGAATGCAGGCTGTTTAAAGAAGGTTCTGCTGTGTTTTAGCAGTGGATATGAAAACGCACAACCTGCAGCGATTAATCTGCAGGTTGTGCGTTAAGTGGTATTACAGCTTGTGCCAGTACATCAGCACGTCAAGCATACGGTTACTGAAGGCCCATTCGTTGTCGTACCAAGACAGTACTTTAACCAGTTGGCCTTGAACGCGGGTTTGCGTGATATCGGCAACACTGGATACTGGATAGCCATTGAAATCACAAGAAACCAATGGTTGCTCGTTACACTCAAACACACCAGCTGGATACTGTTTGGCACCTTCGGTTAACGCTCGGTTAACGCTAGCAGTATCTACAGGACGCTCGGCAATAAAGCTAAGATCGACCAGTGATACGTTCATCGTCGGTACACGAACAGCCAAACCATCAAGACGACCTGCCAGCTCAGGGATAACCAAGCCAATGGTTTTGGCTGCTCCGGTGCTGGTTGGGATAATGGAGTGTGCCGCAGCACGCGCACGGTAGAGATCGCTGTGGTTTTTGTCGAGCAGGTTCTGATCATTGGTGTAAGCGTGCACTGTGGTCATCAGACCTTGCTGAATACCAAAGGAATCGTGCAGGATTTTTACCAGTGGTGCCAAGCAGTTAGTGGTGCACGAAGCATTAGACACAACAGTTTGGTCGGCCAGTAGTTTATGGTTAACGCCATACACAACGGTGAGGTCGGCTGAGTCTAATGGGTGCGCCAAGAGTACGCGTTTGGCGCCAGCAGCAATGTGCTCGTCTGCCAGTTCACGTTTTTTGACGCGGCCGGTACAGTCGAGTACTACATCGATATCAAGCTCTTTCCACGGAAGGTTTTTGGTTTCGCTTTCTTTCAGTATGCGAATGGTTTTGCCAGCAATTTGCATGCTGTTTTCACCAACCTGGATGTCACTGCCGAAACGCCCAAAGGTTGAGTCGAAGCGGGTCAGGTGTACCAAAGTTTCTACTGAACCTAGATCGTTAATAGCAACGATTTCAATTTTGTTATGCAGCTCACGCTCAAAAAGCGTGCGTAAAATATTGCGTCCAATACGTCCATATCCATTAATGGCGATTCTTAGCATTGTCGTTCTCCGTTGATTTTTATTTAGGGGGTTATTATTCGCGTTTAGCACCATAATGGCCGCAACCATTAAAAATGTGTCCGTTCCAGTCGAGCATGGCTGAAAGGTGATTGAATGCACCGCTCATGCTGTCTGTGCAATGTTGGGGGCTTATCCACAGTTGTAACTGTTCTTGATTAGCTTGGCTGCTGATGTAAGTGAAACCATCAGGTAGTTGCTCTTCTATGTAGGGCAACGCGAGGGGTTGCTGACCGGGTTGTGCAAGCAGCATTCCGTCAGTGGTCAGTAATAAAGTCCAAAAAGGTTCGTTGCCGTGCACTCTAAGAATGAGCTTAGCAAAGTCAGGGTCATCACAAGCAAGACCTTCAAATTGGATGCGATAGAAAGAGTTGATTGTAATGCGAGTTGCTTGCTCGAGGGTTGGATTGTTTAAGTCGCCACGAAAATCTACAAAAGCTGGCATACCCTGCTGTCTGGCAAATGAGTTAAATGTTTCTTCTGTTTGGGCGTTAGCAAAGCTCAACTGCAAGCGATTTTTTTTGTTACAGGGCTGCACATACCAGTGCTTGGCATCTTGGCTAATAGCACCTTGAATACGCTCATCTTGATGGCTAGGCTCTGTTGGCTGCTGCACAGATTGGCAGGCAGTTAGCAGCGGCAAACTCGCAAGTAAAGCGTAAAGAAGTTGACGCATTGTGTTACCTCCATGAAACAAAAATTAGCATTCAACAGTATGGGTACGGCTACAGACGGCGCTGGCTTTATTACTTAATACCATCTGGTTTAATAACCAATAAATCACAATCAGTCGACTCAAAGACACGCTCGGCGGTACTACCGATCATAATGTTTTGCAGATTGGTACGTGAAATAGCGCCCATGATCAGCAAGTCGGTGTTCTTGTCTTGAGTATGCTCTGGAATAGTGTGCTCAGGAAATCCTTCCAGCAAGTATTTTTCTTCTTCCGCAATGGGGTACTGGTTAAGTAGGGTAGTACAGGCTGCTTTATGCTGGTCTTTACTGCGTGCAAGAAAATCGTCATAGGCCGCAACCAGCTCAGCATCAAACACCATGGTGCGCGGTAGCGGTGCGTAGCTGTGAATGAAATCCGCTTTCATGCCTAATTTGTCAGCCAGTTTGCAGGCCATGCTGACCAGCTTGTGATCCAGTATGGCTGGCTTATCAGCAGCGTGTAATGGATCAATGGCTGTGGTGATGCGTTCGCCCTGCCATGCTTTATCACTGCGCACTAACCAAAGCGGTACGGGGCAGTAACGAATAAGCTGCCAAGAAATATTATTAAAAAGTAGACGTTGTAAGATGCCGTGTTTATGCGCTTCGCGGAAAATAATATCAGGCTTTAACTCGTTGGCGTGCTCGATAATTTGCCGGTGTATAGGCTTGCCCCAGCGTGCTTTAGTGGTTACGGTAATGCCGTCGGCACGCAAAGGCGCGGCTAGGGTTTCCAGCCACTTAACGCGGTTTTTTAGCAGAGAGTCGCGGGCTTTTTGCTGCGCGGGACCATCAAAGAAAAATCCACCGTCCAAAGCTGAGTTGTACTCGCACACTAACAGCTCTATGGCGGCGTTAGTTTTTCTGGCAAACCAAGAGGCGCGTTCAAGTGAGGGTTGTGAGTCTTCAGATGCTGGATCAATGATTACCAATAACTGCAGCAAGTCCATAACAATATTCCTCGTTTTTACTCAGACAAATTTGAAGCGGCACTATTTAAATAACAGTCTCTGGAAAATACACAGGATGGTTTTTGCAGAGGCCGTTTAGCAATAGTTTACTACAGTGCAGAATAGCCCAGAATTGATCATATATAAACTGTTAACATTTCGTGAACCCATGTAAAACGCTAGCACGCAAGCTTCCTTTAATCAGCGGAGCAAATTTTTATGGATTTTTTGATGGGTTATTAGTTGCGGGCAAAAGGATAAATGACGGAGCAGGCTATGACAGCAAGTATTTTTTGGTATGACTTTGAAACCACAGGAATTAATCCACGAGCCGATAGAGCCTTGCAAGTAGCTGGGATTCGGACGAATGAAAATCTTGAAGAAATTGCTGAACCGCTGAACCTGTATTGTCAGCTAAGCGATGATATTTTGCCTCACCCGATCGCCAGTCTGATTACTGGTATAACCGTAGAGCAGATGCAGCAAGGTTTGCCAGAGCATAAGTTTATCGAACAGCTGCACGCAGAGCTGACCCGCCCCGGCACCTGTACCGCAGGTTATAACAGTATTCGCTTTGATGATGAAATAACACGCTACACGCTCTATCGTAATTTTTATGATCCTTATGCACGTGAGTGGCAGGGCGGTAATAGTCGTTGGGATATTTTAGATGCGCTGCGCTGTGCGTGGGCGTTACGTCCAGAAGGAATCCAGTGGCCGGTTAATGAGCAAGGGCGCAATACGTTTAAGCTTGAATTGTTAACTCAGGCCAATGGCATTGAGCATGGACAGGCGCATGATGCGTTGGCAGATGTGCGCGCCACTATTGCTATGGCAAGGTTATTAAAAGAGCAGCAGCCCAAGCTATATCAGTATATGTATGGCTTGAGACGTAAGAATGCTGTTTTGGATAATTTGGTTATCGGCCAACCAGCGGTGCATGTTTCTGGTCGATTTTCTGTGCAGCGTCATTGTTTGGCGATTATTTTACCTGTGTTTAAACATCCAACGAACTCTAATGCCTATGTTGTGTGTGATTTGCAAAGCGACATAACGCCTTTGTTAGAGCTGGATGGGCAGCAGTTAAAAAACAGGTTTTATACAAGGCACAGCGAGCTGGCAGAGGGTGAGCTGCCGGTGCCGTTGAAATTAGTCCATATTAATAAATGCCCAGTTGTTCTGCCCATGTCTGTTTTGCGCGAGCAAGATATTCAACGGTTAGCCATTGATGAGCAGCACTGGCAAGCTAATTACAAAAAGTTATTAGCCTATCAAGCTGAGCTAGCGGAGAAACTAGCCGTGGTATTTGCCGCAGAAGAATTTGCCGGCGTAGCGGATCCAGAGCAGCAGCTTTATCAGGGCTTTTTACAAGATCGGGATCGGGCTTTGTCAAACTCAGCGAGGCAGGCAAAGCCAGAAGAACTAGCGGTGCAGCAGTGGCCCTTTGATGATGAGCGCTTGCCAGAGTTGTTGTTTAGATACCGAGCACGCAACTATCCTGCTAGCTTAAATGAGCTTGAGTTAAAGCAGTGGCATGAGTTTTGTCGTAATCGTTTGGTCGATAAACAGGCTGGAGCGCCTATTACAATGCATGAGTATTTAACGGCATTTAGCCAGCTAAGTAGTGAGCAGCAAAACAGTGCATTAATGCAGGGATGGTTGGCACGAGTGCGACAATTAGAGCAAGAGTATAAAATAGACTAAGAGCAAAAAAGCGCCTTTTAAAGGCGCTTTTTTGTTAATTACTTTGGCTTAGTCAAGAGTTACTGACCAGCTTTCAACTGTTTGCGCACCCCAGCGAGCTTTCCACTCTTTTAGCTCTTTATGGTTGCCGCCTTTAGTTTCAATAACTTCGCCGGTATGTGGGTTGCTGTAACGCTTAGTTTTACGTGTGCGGCGTGGGCGTCCAGTTCCTTTGGTTAAACCGGCAACTGAACTACGCAATGATTGCGGATCTAGTAGCGCATTGATATCACGTAAAGACTTGCTATATTCCGCCATTAATTCACGTAGTTTTTTTTCAAACTCCATTTCTTTTTGTAACTCAGAGTCTTGCGACATGTTTTCGAGTTGCTCTTGCAGCTCTTTGATGGCTTCTTTTGTGGCGCGGTATTTATTAATAATTGACATGTTAGCTCCAATTTTTTGTTTGTTTAAATAATCAAATCCTATTTGTTATAGGAATAGATAGAGTTTTTCATAACATAATCGTTCTGGTAAGGATAGTTATCCAGAAATGCTTATGTATAGATTGCTATATGGTTAATTTGTTCAAAAAGCTGACAAATAATCGAAATATCGATTTGTTAGCTAAGGAAACTAATACGGATTATGGAGTTTCGCGATTATCATAGAATCCGCTGTATACTTTGTAAAGCTATTTATATATGGGCAAAGTGCCATTATTTGTGTGGTTTTGTTTTATGAAAAAATATGTGGATACTTTTAAAGATGGCCACTCAAGAGTTGTTGTGTAATTAAGCTGACGGATTGCGCGCAGCTAGGTAGAATAGCTGGTTTTGTATGACTGCGGAGTTGTAAATGCGTACTTTTCGCTTAATTATTGCTTGCCCTGACCGAGTGGGCATTGTTGCAAAAGTAAGTAATTTCTTGGCAACCTACAATGGCTGGATACAGCAGGCCAGTCAGCATGCCGATGAGCACAGTGGCTGGTTTTTTATGCGCCATGAAATTCGTGCGGAGTCCTTGCCGTTTGATCTGGAAGCCTTTAAACAGGCCTTTGCGCCCATAGCTAAAGAGTTTTCCATGCAGTGGCAGGTAACGGACTCTGCAGTAAGAAAACGCGTGGTGTTAATGGCTAGCCGTGAATCTCACTGCCTTGCCGACTTGCTGCACCGCTGGCACAGAGGAGAAATGGATTGTGATATTCCCTGCGTGATTGCCAATCATGATGATTTGCGCAGTATGGTCGAGTGGCACGGCATTCCGTTTTTCCATGTACCGGTTGATGCTGAAAACAAGCAGCCCGCCTTTGATGAAGTTGAGCGCTTAATTGAAGAGCATGCTGCGGACTGTATTGTGCTGGCGCGTTATATGCAGATTCTGCCGCCACAGCTGTGTGATAAATATGCCGGACGTGTGATTAATATTCACCACAGCTTTTTGCCCTCTTTTATTGGCGCAAAGCCCTATCATCAGGCTGCACTGCGTGGCGTGAAACTGATTGGCGCGACCTGCCACTACGTAACCCAAGATCTGGATGCTGGACCTATTATTGAGCAGGATGTTATGCGAGTGAGCCATAGAAACACCATCGATGACATGGTGCGCTTAGGTAAAGACGTAGAGAAAATGGCTTTAGCGCGAGGTCTGCGTTATCACCTGCAAGACCGTGTGCTAATACATGACAATAAAACGGTTATTTTTGACTAGACAAGTGTTTAACATGCGGGTGACTAGCCCGTATGTTAAATTTTATCAGCATCAATTAAACGATGGCGTACAGCAAACAAAGCCAGTTCAACATCATTTTCTAAGCCCAGTTTTTCAAAAATGCGGTATCTGTAGGTGTTGACTGTTTTGGGTGAGAGGCTGAGCATATCCGCGATATTTTGAATTTTATGCCCTTGAGAAATCATTAGGCTGATTTGCAGTTCACGTTCAGACAGACTCGCTAACGGATTATCCTGTTGCGCGTTGGTAAAAGGCTGCAGTGCCAGCTGCTGGGCAATATAAGGACTTAAATAGTAATCGCCTGCAGCTACTTGACGAATAGCCAGCAGCATTTCCTGCAGGTCCGTGCCCTTGGTTAGGTAACCGCGAGCGCCAGCCTGCATGAGGCGTGAAGGGAAGGGCTCATCTTCACAGGCTGTAACAGCGATAACTTTTATCTCTGGGTGGCGCTGTTTAAGTTTGCGTGTTGCCTCTAGACCGCCAATGCCCGGCATACGAATATCCATCAGTATGACGTCTGGATTTAAACTTCTTGCCATATCAAGGGCTTCTTCGCCAGAGCGTGCTTGCCCAATAACACGTAGGTCTGTAACGTCACCGAGCATGCGCATGATACCGGTACGTACCAGTTCGTGGTCATCAACAATCAATAGCTTGATCAAACCGGTACCTCTAAGATAGTGGGGTTTGTGATAGGCACAAAATTTTATTAATCATCTCTAGTCTAGCTATACTCTAGGCTTTTTTGTACTGGGTTGAAGCACAATGCAAAGTATTAGTTGGATAAATGACTCGCAGCAGTTAAATGAACTCTGTTCGCACTGGTTAAAGCAAGATTTTATTGCTCTGGATACTGAGTTTATTCGCGAAAAAACCTTTTATCCGATCGCAGGCTTACTGCAAGTCAGCAGTGGGGAGCAGGCCTATTTGCTGGATCCGCTCACCATTGATGATTGGTCTGCCTTTGCTCGCGTATTGCAAGAACCTAGTGTGGTGAAGGTTGTGCATTCTTGCGGTGAAGATTTAGAGGTGTTGCTGGGTCTAACTGGTGCGCTGCCTGTGCCTTTGTATGATACCCAATTAGCAGCTGGTTTTATTGATTTGGGTTTTTCGTGGAGTTATGCGCGTTTAGTTAAGCATTTTTTAGATATTGATTTAGCTAAGGATGTAACGCGTTCAGATTGGCTGCAGCGACCGTTAACCGAGCAGCAGCAAGACTATGCCGCGCAGGATGTTACCTACTTGGCACAGCTTTATCCCCTGTTAGATGCACAGTTATCTGAGCAAAAACGTCAATGGTTGATGGCTGATGGTGCCAGTCTGGTTGCCGCGCAGTTAAATCCGGTCGAAGTGTCAGACTTGTGGCAGTCTGCCAAGCAAGCGTGGCGTTTAAATGCGCAGCAAACCGCTGTGCTACAGGTGTTGAGCGTATGGCGCGAAGAGCAGGCCAGAAAAAGAGATTTGCCGCGTAATCGAGTTTTGCGTGAGCAAGTAGTGTTTGCGCTGGCGTTAAAGCAGCCGTCAAGACTGGCAGAGTTAGCAAGTTATGAAGATCTGCATGCACAAACAATAAGACGTGACGGCGAGACGATTTTAGAATGCATTAAATACGCCAAAGCCCTGCCCGAAAGCCAGTGGCCACAGCCTATGCCGCAGCCGTTACCAGCAGAAGCCAATAAACTGTTAAAAGCCTTGCGTAGCCAGCTAGCAGAATTTGCCAAGCAGCAGCATATGGCAGCAGAAATGGTGTTAAAGAAAAAAATTCTGGATGATTTATTGCGTACGGGCTATCCACACGGACCTTATCAGCTACCTGAAACTCTCTATGGCTGGCGCAGAGAGATGTTGGGGCAATTGTTGATAACTTTTTTAGAGCAGGAAAGTAAATGAAGCGTATTTGTTCGGTTTATCACAGTTCCAAAAAAATGGGCATGTATCTGTATGTGTTAAAAGCAGATGCTTTGACCAAGGTGCCAGAAGATTTATTAAAACTATTTGGCCGGCCTCAGCATGCTTTTGATTTGGTGTTATCACCTGAGCGTAAATTGGCGAAAGAGGACATTGAGCAAGTGTTGGAAAACCTTACTACACAGGGTTTTCATTTACAGTTGCCGCCGGTAGAAGACGACTATATACAACACTTGCCTGACGAACTGCTAACGCGTAACGACCCTATGTGATGCGATAGCAAAAAGGGCGTATGTAAGTTAGCCAAAAAAACGCTTCACCATGCGGCCAACAAAACTCTGGTCAAGATCCGCTTTAACGTAAGGTACGTAATGCTGATCTTCACGCTTGATGTGGTTAATTAACCACAAACCAATATCGGTACGTACGGAACGCGCAATTTTCATTTTCACTGCGCCTTCTTGAATTTGCTGTAGGTAACCATAAGCGCGCTGCTTGAATGCCTCATGTATCTGATGATGTTGCTCAAGCATCGGGTAGCCTGCTTTTTCCATCAGCGATTCTTCAAAGGTATTGTGCGTTATTGCGTACTCAATCAGATTGCGACAAATACCCTCAACGCGCTCTTCATCATTAGCGGCAATGCACTGCTGAATCTCTTCAAAGTAGGCAAAGAGTCGTTTATGCTGCTCGTCGATAATATCGATGCCGGTAGCATATTCATCGGACCAGGTTAAGGTGTTGGGCATTACTTTCTCCTATGTTAAGGCCGTAACTATAATCTGCTTGGTGCAGTCGGTGGCTTGACCCGAATCATCTAGGGTGGGGGTTTTATGCAATCTAGCGTAAAGCAAGATAGGTAATCAAGCTAAAGGCTACTTAAATCATATAATAAAGTAGGTGAGGATATTTGTGGAGCAACAAAGATTTGGTGGTATTGCACGGTTGTATGGTGAGCTAGGTTTGCAGCGATTGCAGCAGGCGCACGTGGCCGTTGTCGGTATAGGTGGAGTAGGCTCGTGGGCTGCCGAAGCTTTGGCGCGCTCCGGTGTGGGTGAAATCACTTTATTTGATCTGGATGATATCTGCGTCACCAACACCAACCGTCAAGCACACACCCTGATTAGCACTGTTGGGCAGATGAAGGTTGAAGTGATGGCGCAGCGACTTCGGCAGATTAACCCCGCTGTCGTAGTGCATGAAATAACCGACTTTGTTACCGAAGATAATTTATCTGAGGTTATTCACGATGACTTTGATTTTCTTATCGACTGTATTGATAGCGTCGCGGCCAAAACCGCGCTGATTGCTTGGTGTAAAAGACGCAAAATCGGCATTGTGACTACTGGCGGTGCTGGCGGGCAGATTGATCCTACGAAAATCCTAATTGCAGATTTAAATAAAACCTACAGCGACCCGTTGGCGGCGCGAGTGCGCGCTAAGCTTAAACGCGAATACAACTTTACCCGCACGCCAAACAAAAACTTTGCGGTGCCTTGTGTGTTTTCTACAGAGCAATTGCGTTATCCCAAGCCTGATGGCGAGGTTTGTTTTAATAAGGGCTTTGTCGGCGAGGGCGTTAAGTTGGATTGCGCTGGTGGTTTTGGTGCGGTCATGACGGTGACTGCTACCTTTGGCATGGTAGCAGCCAGCCGTGCTATTGAGCGGATAGTGGCGGGCGCTCGGCGTCCGTCTGAGCGTAGCGCACCCGATTCAGCTGCGAACGCCAACGCGAATACATCATTGCACTTAAAAACAGACTAACGCTCAAGAAGATTTCCATAATGCCAAGCCAAGTACGGCTGGGATCAATAAAGGCCAGCACGCCTTTGAGGAAATAAAGATTAGCAATAAAGGCCGTCCACACATGAGCGTAGGGCGAGCCAAGTACCACGCCTGGCGCAACCACTAACAGGGCGGCGAACTCGAACAGCACGATGATTGACACCTGTTTGTAATCTTGAAAATCAAAGTGCAACAGATTCCAGAGCAACAACACCGCCAGCAAGGCAAAAAAGGAAAACAAGCTCAGCACGCGGGTGACTTTTACTCTGGGCAAAAGCCAGCTGAGTTCGGGTAATGGTTTGTTTTTCTTCGCCAAGATTACCGCTCCAGCTTTTTGGCAAACTCTGCCAAGCGCTTGCCCAGAGCTACGCACAGTTGAATCTCATGCTCATCCAGCGCTCTATCGCTATTCGGACCAGCTAAATGGCTGGGTCCATACGGTGTGCCACCAGCTTGAGTTTGCGTTAGTGCCGCTTCACTGTAAGGTAGCCCGCAAATCAGCATGCCGTGATGCATCAATGGCAGCATCATGCTTAGCAGAGTGCTTTCTTGGCCGCCATGCAGGCTAGAGGTCGAGGTGAATACACCGGCTGGTTTATTAACCAGCTCGCCGGTTAACCATAGATTAATGGTGCCATCTAAAAAGTACTTCATCGGTGCGGCCATATTGCCAAAGCGTGTCGGGCTGCCTAGGGCTAAGCCGGCGCAGTTTTTTAAATCATCATAGGTGGCATAAACCGCGCCCTGTTCGGGCACCGCAGGCGCAACAGCTTCTACTTCCGTAGAAACTGCTGGCACTGTACGTATTTTGGCTTCTAATCCAGCGTGTTCGACGCCCTTGGCAATGTGACGTGCCATTTCAGCGGTAGCGCCATGACGGCTGTAATAGAGAACTAAAATATAGGGTGAAGGCATTACAAAAGCTCCAATAGTTTTTCTGTAGGACGACCAATTACCGCCCGCGTATCGGTGGCTAAAATGGGGCGCTCAATAAGTATCGGTGCTTGTACCATTGCTTCAATAAGCTGGGATTCAGCTAGGTTTAGATTGCCTAAACCGAACTCATCAAAGGCATCTTCTTTGCTGCGCAACAAGTCGCGTGCATTAATGTTTAGCTTGGCCAGCAGGCTGCTCAGCTCCTCGTGAGTGAGTGGGTTATCTAAATAGTGAACAACCTTAGCTTTAATACCGCGCGACTCGAGTAATTCAAGACCGGCGCGTGATTTGCTGCAGGCTGGATTATGGTAAAGGGTATAGGTAGTCATGCTGTGCTCCTGTGTAAGGCGAGCTTGTATTCTAGGCAAGCCTTAACCAACTGGCTAGACGTTAGTGCTTTATCGCGCCAAGTTTCAGCAAACGCTGGCGAATGCTCTGCTCCGTTTGTTCGCCCAGCAGCGTGGCGGCTAGCGTGCCTTGCGGATTGACGATGTGGGTTACAGGTAACCCTTGGCTGCTGGGTAGACTAAAGTGTTTGGCCGGATCTTGGCTGAGTACAGGGAAATGAATACCAAGGCTGTCGCTCGCCTCAACCAATGCGTCGCCTTTGAGTTGATCAAAATTAACGCCAAGAATCTTGATGGGTTGCTGTGTCAGGCTTTGGTGCAGCTGGTTTAACTCAGGCACTTCTTTGCGGCAGGGTTTGCACCAGGTTGCCCAATAGTTGATTACCAGCCAATGCTCGTCCAGTTTCAGTGGCTGACCGTTTTGATCGGTAAAAGCAGGGAGCTGCGGTTGGCAGGCACTAAGCAGCAGGCTTAGCGCAAAAATTCTAGATAGCTTGATGATGGTTTGCATGGCTTAACGAATGGCAAGTGAGACTTGGATTATGTTGTGTGGACGGTAAATCTACAAGCTCGCTAAGTGTCGCATGCTGGTGGGGGCGGTTAAATGAAGGGCAATAAAAAACGGCTTGAGTAGGATATGTCTCAAACTCCTTCTCCAAGCCGTTGCTATAGATGCAGTTAAAGTTTGCGTTTAAATTCAGCAATCTCTTCTTCAGCTTTTTTCTTGGTCAAGCCGTAACGCTCTTGCAGTTTGCCCGCTAGATACATGCTATGGCCTTCAACAACATCCAAGTCATCATCAGTGAGTTTACCCCAGCGTTTTTTTACTTGACCTTTGAGTTGCTTCCATTTGCCTTCAAAAATATCAGTATTCATAAGTCACCTTAGTTTGTGGGGTGTACGAGAGTCGCAAGAGTCTGTGCGTTAGTATTTGGCTTTTAAGTCTTTAGCCATAACGCTTTTAACGCCTTTGATAGCCTCTGCTGTTCTGATCGCCAAGTCTCGATCAGCAGCCGTCGATACCTCGCCAGTCAAAGTAACTACCCCATCATTGGTAATTACATGAACGGCTGTACCATCGATATTTGTATCAGTTAAAAAAGTCGACTTCACTTTACTGGTGATCCAAGTATCGGTCACAGCTTCTTGGATTTCATCTACAGTTTCGTTGGCTACGGCGTAGGTTAGCGGCATGCCTAAAAGTGCCGTCAGTACTACTAAGCCAGCGTATTTACGGGTTAACGTTTTCATGATTACGAACTCCGTGAGGGTTAACTATCCAAGCTAGGCTTAGGATTAAATAAGCCGTACTAAATAGACACTGACGCAAAACTTATGTTCAGCTTGGGTGACCAACGGTAAACATCATCTGTCCAGGTGTCCAGGGCACTAATGCGGTTGTTATGCGTCTAAAAAAGACGTTCACCCAGTGATAACAGCGAGGTTGTGAGCACTCTATTCTTATATTTGCAGGTTAAAGCGGAGTTCAGCACCATGGCTAAGCACAATCCACAACCTCATAATCAGCAGCAGAATCACATAGCCCCTTTTACTGAGTCTGAGACGGAGTTAAAAGACCCCGTTTGCGGGATGGCTGTAACCACCGACTCTGAACATCACTTAGAATATCAAAGCCATATGTATTATTTTTGCAGCGCTAAGTGTGTCGAAAAATTTAATCAACAACCCCAGCAATACACCAACCCCAGCACGCGAACTGAATCGTCAGTAGAAATGCCTAAGTCGGGTACGCTTTATACATGCCCCATGCACCCTGAGGTCCAGCAAGACCATCCGGGCAGTTGCCCTAAGTGTGGTATGGCACTCGAGCCCATGCTGCCCAGCATGGAGGATGACGACAACCCTGAGTTTGCAGACTTTGCACGGCGCTTCTGGTGGACTCTGCCGCTGACTGTAATCGTTACTGTACTTGCCATGTTCGGCCATCAACTTGGCTTACTCACTATGGCAACACAAACATGGGTTGAGCTGGTTTTATCAATACCTGTTGTCTTCTGGGCAGGGCAGCCGTTTTTCCTACGAGGTTGGCAGTCAATCGTCAATCGCAGTCCTAATATGTGGACGCTTATAAGCCTAGGAACCGGGGCCGCATTTATCTATAGCACTGTCGCGACTATTGCGCCGGAAGTGTTCCCGGACACTTTTATGTCGATGGGCCGTATCGCGGTCTATTTTGAAGCGGCGGTGGTGATTATTTCTCTAACGCTGTTCGGTCAAATGCTTGAGCTGCGTGCTCGTGCACAGACCTCGGCGGCGATAAAGTCTCTGTTAGGTCTCGCTCCCAAGACCGCCCGCCGTATCAATACCGATGGCACAGAAGAAGACGTACCGCTGACACAGGTTCATGAAGGCGACCTGTTAAGAGTACGCCCAGGCGAAAAGGTACCGGTTGACGGTGTTGTTGAAGAGGGCTCCAGCTCACTTGATGAGTCCATGTTGACGGGCGAGTCTTTACCTGTGAGTAAAAGACCCGGAGATAAAGTAATTGGTGCCACTATGAATACGAGTGGAGCCTTGGTTATGCGTGCTGAAAAAGTAGGTTCGCAAACAGTGTTAGCGCAAATTGTACAGCTTGTAGCCCAAGCGCAACGCTCTCGGGCGCCAATGCAACGTATGGCCGATCTAGTCGCCGGCTACTTTGTGATGACGGTGGTACTTATCGCCTGCCTAACTTTTTTCGTTTGGGGCTTCTGGGGTCCGCAGCCCTCTTGGGTATACGGTCTAATTAATGCCGTAGCCGTATTGATTATTGCTTGTCCTTGCGCGCTGGGTTTAGCCACGCCGATGTCCATTATGGTGTCCACCGGACGAGGCGCAACCCAAGGTGTTTTGTTTCGTGACGCTGCTGCCATTGAAAACCTGCGTAAAGTTGACACCTTAATCGTTGATAAAACCGGAACGCTGACAGAGGGTCGGCCAACCTTTAACCAGGCTGTGCCTGTAGAAGGCGGTAGTGCGGATGAGATTTTGCGTCTTGCGGCAAGCCTTGATCAGGGTAGTGAGCACCCTTTGGCTGACGCTATTGTTAATGCTGCACGAGAACAAAACTTAAGCTTGAGTACTGTTGATGAGTTTGAGTCTAGCAGCGGCATTGGCGTGCGCGGCATAGTTGAGCAAATCAAGCTGGTTCTGGGTAACACTGCGATTATGCAGCAAGAAAACATCAGTACTCAGCCGCTATCAGAAAAAGCAGACGCATTACGCGTGCAGGGTGCTAGCGTTATGTACTTGGCTGGTAATGGCCAGCTGTTGGGTTTACTGGCAGTCTCAGACCCGATTAAAAAAACCACTGCAGAAGCAGTCAACGAACTCATTAAGTCTGGAGTGCGCATTATTATGGCGACTGGTGATGGCGTCGCAACAGCTAAAGCCGTCGCGCAGCAGCTTGGTATTGACGAGGTGCATGGTGAAGTAAAACCTTCTGACAAGCTGGACTTAGTTAATAAACTGCAAGCTGAAGGACGGGTTGTTGCCATGGCTGGTGACGGTATCAACGATGCACCTGCATTGGCTAAAGCTGATGTTGGTATTGCTATGGGAACTGGTACAGACGTTGCTATGAATAGCGCTCAGATCACGCTGGTTAAAGGTGATTTACGAGGGATTTCTACGGCTCGCCACCTGTCAGATTTAACGGTAGCTAACATGAAGCAAAACCTAGGCTTTGCATTTGTTTATAACGCTCTTGGCGTACCACTGGCTGCAGGTGTTCTATATCCATTTACAGGCTTATTGCTGTCACCCATGTTCGCAGCACTGGCCATGAGCTTAAGCTCTGCTTCGGTCATTTTTAATGCGCTACGATTACGGAAAGCAGTATAAAGCCCATTTCGTTCGTGCTTTGCGTGACAGGAAGGGTTCAAGAAAGCGCGCAATCCGGCGGTCTTTGGGCTTGGCTACCTTGATAGCGCTATCAGTCAGTGCGGGTCATGGGGCATTCCTTTAGGGGCATGATTTCGACCGGGCTCGATCTACTCACAAATCTACTCACAACATTCGGGTTTACAAGGGAAGTATCAGGAATCATAGACAATAAAAAACCGGCTACAAGGCCGGTTCTCTAGGTGTTTCGGGTGGTTCAGGGATTGCCTGAAACTAATGGATGGTGCCTCGGGGGAGAATCGAACTCCCACGTTGTTACCAACGGCGGATTTTGAATCCGCTGCGTCTACCAATTCCGCCACCGAGGCATGGCGCAAGATTATAGGGGCGAGTTTGGTCTTGGTCAAATGCTTTTGCATGGTCAGCTACAAAATTTTCCGTTAAGCTTTGCCTCCCTGATTTGTGATGATGACTATGCGTGTAGCTGATTTTCAATTTGAACTGCCGGATGAGCTGGTTGCCCGTTATCCCTTGGCGCAGCGAAGTGCGAGCCGTTTGCTGGTGTTGGATGGGCCAAGTGGCGCGCTGGCGCATCGTCAGTTTACCGACTTATTAGACTATGTTGCCGCCGGTGATCTGTTGGTGTTTAACAACACTAAGGTAATTGCAGCGCGTTTGTTTGCGCAAAAAGAAACGGGCGGTAAGGTCGAAATCCTCGTTGAGCGCGTGCTGGATGAGCATCGTGTGCTGGCGCATGTGCGTGCCAGTAAAGCGCCCAAGCCCGGTACGCGACTGCTGTTAGACGAAAACACAGCGGTCATTATGCTGGGTCGCCAAGACAGCCTGTTTGAGCTTGAGTTTGAGCAGCCGGTGTTGCCCGTGTTAGACCGTTTAGGCCATATGCCCTTGCCGCCTTATATTGCTCGTGCTGATGAATTGGCAGACCGTGAGCGTTATCAAACGGTGTATGGCGAGCATTTAGGTGCAGTGGCAGCGCCTACTGCGGGTTTGCATTTTGATGAGGCTATGTTGCAGCAGCTGGCAGACAAGGGCGCGCAAACGGCCTTTGTTACCCTGCATGTGGGCGCTGGAACCTTTCAGCCCGTGCGCGTTGAGCATATCGAAGAACATCATATGCACCATGAATGGCTCAGTGTCGGTCAGGATGTGGTGGATGCAGTCGCTGCTTGTAAAGCGCGTGGTGGACGGCTTATTGCCGTAGGAACCACCAGTGTGCGTGCGTTAGAAACTGCCGCGCAAACCGGTCAGTTACAGCCTTTTTGCGGCGATACCAATATCTTTATTTACCCAGGTCGGCCTATTCATGTGGTGGATACCTTGGTGACCAACTTTCACCTGCCGGAATCTACTTTGTTAATGCTGGTCTCTGCGTTTGCGGGCTATGGCGCGACTATGGCGGCTTATCGTGCTGCAGTGGCCGAGCGGTATCGTTTTTTTAGTTATGGTGATGCGATGCTGATTACACGCAATCCCCAGCCTGATGCACCCAAGGAATAATTCATGTCTTTTATGCAGTTTGATCTGTTAGCCACTGACGGTCGTGCGCGCCGTGGCCGCTTAACCTTTCCACGCGGTGTGGTGGAAACGCCCGTGTTTATGCCGGTAGGTACTTATGGCACGGTTAAGGCTATGTTGCCGCGCGATATTAAAGAAATTGGCGCGCAGATTATTTTGGGTAATACCTTTCATTTATGGCTGCGCCCCGGTACTGAAGTAATCCGGCAGCTGGGTGATTTGCATAACTTTATGCAGTGGGACGGCCCGATTCTGACGGATTCGGGTGGCTTCCAAGTATTTAGCCTAGGCAAGATGCGCAAGATTAAAGAAGAAGGGGTGTATTTTTCTTCGCCGGTGGATGGCCGCAAAGTGTTTATGGGCCCCGAAGAATCCATGCAGGTGCAGCGCGAGCTGGGCTCGGAGGTGGTGATGATTTTTGATGAATGCACACCCTATCCGGCAGATTTTGATACGGCACAGCGGTCGATGGAGCTGTCTTTGCGTTGGGCTAAGCGTTCTAAAGTTGCTCACGGCGATAACCCTTCGGCGTTATTTGGCATTGTGCAGGGCGGAATGCATGAGGCATTACGTCAACGCTCGCTAGAAGGTCTGTGTGAGATTGGTTTTGATGGTTTAGCTATCGGCGGCTTGTCGGTGGGCGAGCCCAAGGAAGACCTGATCCGCATTTTAGATTTCTTGCCGCCCTTGATGCCGGCTGAAAAGCCCCGATATCTGATGGGTGTTGGCACGCCAGCGGACTTGGTGGAAGGTGTGCGCCGCGGTATTGATATGTTTGATTGCGTGATGCCGACACGTAATGCACGCAATGGGCATTTGTTTGTTGATAGCGGCACAATTAGAATTCGTAATGCAGTGCACAGACATGATGATTCACCTGTAGATTCAAGTTGTGACTGCTATACTTGCCAAAATTTTAGCCGCGCTTATCTGCATCATTTAGATAAATGTGGCGAGATGCTAGGCAGCATGCTGAATACCATTCATAATTTGCGACATTATCAGAGTTTAATGGCGGGTTTACGAGAGGCCATTGAACAGGGTAGATTAGCGCAGTTTGTGGACGACTTTTATGCGCGGCGTGGTCTACCAACCCCTGCGCTACAAGATTAATTAATAAAAATTAGGAGTACATATGAGTTTTCTGATCCCTATGGCTTATGCCGACACCGCAGCAGCAGCGCCTCCTGGCAACGAATTTATGCAGTTTGCCCTTTTGGGTGGTTTCTTGGTGGTGTTCTATTTCATGATTTGGCGCCCGCAAGCCAAGCGTGCCAAAGAGCATAAGAGCTTGGTGGGTGGTTTGCAGAAGGGTGATGAGGTGGTAACCACCGGTGGTGTTGTTGGCCGTATTACCAAGGTAACCGATGAGTTCATTGTTATGGAAGTATCGGACACAGTTTCGCTGAACATACAAAGGCAAGCTGTTGTGGCCGCCCTGCCCAAGGGCACGTTGAAAGCCATTTAAAGAAGTTGGCCTGCAACCTAATGATAGGTTGCAGGCTGCTTGTCAGAAACATTGAAGTAACTCTTGAGCAAAAGAGTTGCTGCAAACACGGGCGGTATCATGCTCAATAAATATCCTCTATGGAAGTATGCGCTGATTGCACTGATTTTGTGCGTCAGCTTTATCTATGCTGCACCCAATTTATATCCTGATGACCCAGCTATTCAAATTAGTGGAAATAGCACTGCGTTAGAGGTTAGCGAAGCTGACTTGCAGCGTGCAGCCAGTGCGTTAGAGCAAGCGGGTATTCAGGTTAAATTAACCGAATTATCACAGCGTTCCGGCTTGATTCGCTTGCATAAGCAAGACGACCAATTGCCGGCAAAAGAAGTAGTGCGCAAGAGCCTAGGTGATAACTATGTAGTGGCATTGAACCTAGCACAAAATACACCTCAATGGCTGCGCAGCTTGGGCGCGAGTCCCATGAAGCTAGGCTTGGATTTGTCTGGTGGTGTGCACTTCTTATTAGAAGTGGATATGGAAAAGGCGATCGAAGCACGCTTGAAAGTATTAGACAGCGAAGTGAAAAGCGTGCTGCGTAAAGAGCGCGTGCGTTACCGTACACTGCCAGCGATAGAGAATGGCATTCAGCTAGGTTTTGATGATAACGATTCGGCCAATAAGGCTCGCTCTTTATTGCGTAAAGAATTTAGTGATTTTGAACAGCAACTGGTTGAGCGTAACGATAAGCCAATACTGCAGCTGAGCATGACGCAGGCTAAGCTGGTTGAAATTCGTGAATATTCTATCAAGCAAAACTTAACCACTGTACGCAACCGGGTGAATGAGCTTGGTGTGGCGGAGCCGTTGGTGCAGCGTCAAGGTGCTAACCGTATTGTGGTTGAACTGCCCGGTGTGCAGGATACCGCTGAAGCCAAACGTATTTTGGGTAAAACAGCTAACCTAGAGTTCCGTCTAGCCGCTATGCATGATGCGCCGCGAGCAACGACCGAGATGTTTGCGTTTCGTGAAGAAGGTCGCCCGCCGGTGGCTTTGGAGCGTAGCTTAATTATTACTGGGGATCAGGTAACTGATGCGCAGGCGAGCTTTGATGAGAAAGGTACACCACAGGTCAACATTAAGTTAGACAGTCGTGGGGGCGACTTAATGAATCGGGCTACGCGCAATAATATCGAACGCAGTATGGCGGTGATTTTTATTGAGCAACGTCCTGTTACGCGCTATGTGCGTCAGCTGGTTGATGGCGTTGAACAAGAGGTAGCCATTCAAAGCTTTAAAGAAGAAAAAAGAATTATTAGTCTGGCGACCATTCAGTCGGCGCTCGGCAGTCAGTTCCGCATCACGGGTCTAAGAGGTCCGGGTGAGTCTTCTGAATTGGCCTTGTTGCTGCGCGCAGGTGGTTTGGCTGCGCCGATGTATTTTGCTGAAGAACGTACGATTGGGCCAAGCTTGGGTGCAGAAAATATCCAGCTGGGTGTAACGGCAGCTATATATGGCTTTATTTTTGTAGCCATTTTCATGCTGCTGGTTTACAAGCTGTTCGGTGTTTTTGCAACCGTGGCGTTAAGTTTGAACATGGTCAACCTAGTAGCGATGATGTCCATGCTGGGCGCTACGTTAACCTTGCCGGGTATTGCTGGTGTTGTGCTGACCATGGGTATGGCGGTGGATGCCAACGTGCTGATTTTCTCGCGTATTCGTGAGGAGATTGCGAATGGCGCCAGTGTACAGCGGGCGATTAGTGAGGGTTTTGATAAGGCCTTCTCAGCGATTATTGACGGTAACCTGACTACTTTGTTAGTGGGACTGATTCTCTTTGCGATAGGTACGGGGCCAATTAAAGGCTTTGCTGTGACCTTGTCGCTAGGGATTATCACTTCGATGTTTACCGCTATTTTTGTTACGCGTGCCATGGTGAACTTGGTCTACGGCGCACGTGACGTTAAGAAATTGTGGATTTAGGGGCGCAGTGATGAGACGTACTATTAATTTTATGGGCGTTCGCCACATTGCGTTCGCTATCACCCTAATCCTGACTGTTGCTTCAATAGCGAGTATTGCAGTGAAGGGTTTTAACTTTGGTTTGGACTTTACTGGCGGAACTCTTATTGAGCTTAGCTATACAGAAGCAGCAGCGGTAAGTGAGGTGCGTGATGTACTGCACAGCAATGGCTATGTAGATGCTGTGGTGCAGAGCTTTGGTTCAGTCAATGACTTGCTTATTCGCACCCCGGGTGAAGACCCTAATTTGGGTATGCAGATCGAGCAGCTGTTGAGACAAACATCACAAGCTGATTTTGTCGTTAAGCAGGTCGAGTTTGTTGGTCCGGCGGTTGGTGAAGAGCTGCGTGATCAGGGAGGCATGGGGATTCTGGTGGCTTTGGCTGGAATCTTGATTTATCTAGGGTTTCGCTTCCAGTGGAAGTTCGGAGTTGGTGCCATTGTTGGACTGTTTCACGATGTTATCGTCACGCTGGGCGTATTTTCGTACTTCCAGTTGCAGTTTGATTTAACGGTTTTGGCGGCTATTTTGGCGATTATTGGTTATTCACTTAACGATACCATTGTAGTGTTTGACCGTATTCGTGAAAACTTTCGCTTATTGCGTAACACTGAGCTTATCGACAATATTAATATCTCGACCACGCAAACGCTGATGCGTACTTTAGCCACATCGATTTCAACGATGTTGGCTGTGTTGGCGCTGTTGGTATTCGGTGGTGATCATCTATGGGGCTTTGCATTGGCGTTGCTGATCGGCGTAGGTGTGGGTACCTACTCATCGGTTTATATTGCGAGTATCTTCCTGCTGTGGCTTAAGCTTACGGTGGAAGATCTCATCCCACCTGTGGTTGAGCATGAAGTGGATGATTTGCCTTAAGATTATATGTGGGCGAGACAAATAAAAACGCGGGCTGATTGGCCCGCGTTTTTGATCGCTACCTATAAAGATCTAGAAGTTAAGACTCTAGTCTTTAAAGCTGTTAGGTACGAAGGGCTGGATGGAGGTCAGTATGGCTTTAAAGCACTTTGGACCACCAGCTACGACATGACCTTTTTCGAGGAAGTGGTGGTTACCAGTAAAATCACTAATTAGACCGCCAGCCTCTTGAATCAGTAACGCACCTGCTGCCATGTCCCATTCGGATAACCCGAACTCCCAAAAACCGTCGTAACGGCCTGCAGCAACATAGGCTAAGTCGAGACTAGCCGCGCCGGCGCGGCGGATACCGGCGCTTTGTCCAGCTAAAGATTTGAACATCTCTAGGTAATTATCGATGTGAGCCATTTGCTCGTTACGGAAAGGGAATCCCGTAGCTAGAACAGCGTGATTAAGGTTTTGCTGCTTAGAAACGCGCAGACGACGACCGTTAAGCATGGCACCGCGGCCGCGACTGGCGGTAAAGTCTTCATCGCGCATAGGATCGTAAACAACAGCGTGTTCAATACGACCGCGATAACGGCAAGCAATGCTCACTGCAAAGTGGGGAATACCGTGAATGTAGTTGGTTGTGCCATCCAGAGGATCGATGATCCACTGGTAATCAGCGCCTTCGCCAGTACCTGCAATAACACCGCTTTCTTCAGCGTGAAATCCGTGATTGGGGTGAGCTTTGAGAATAGAGTTGATGATAGTTTTTTCAGCGGCGCGATCGATATCAGTGACGTAGTCTTTGGCTACTTTTTCACTGATCGACAGTCTGTCGAGTCTGTCCATTGAACGCACAATGAGTTCGCCGGCGCTACGAGCTGCGCGCAGCGCAATATTCAGCATGGGCTGCATGGGTAATTACCAGGGGTTGTTAAAGAATAGCTGGGTATTCTAGCAGATACTCTCGCGTATGTGTGCGCTTGTCTGGCGGTTTTTCATGGCGGAAAAGCTCTGTTTTAGGTAAGCTTTGTGGTTTTAAATTGCAGTGGGGTTGCAGGTGCTGAATAAGATTCGAGTGGTGTTAGTAGGCACTAGCCATCCAGGTAATATTGGCGGTGCTGCACGGGCTCTGAAAAACATGGGTTTAAAGCAGCTAGTGCTGGTGCAGCCCAAGGATTTTCCGAGTAAAGATGCAGTGGCGCGCGCCGCGGGTGCTGATGATATTTTGCAGCATGCACAGGTTGTGTCCAGCTTGGAGCAGGCGTTAGCTGGCTGCAGCTTGGTGCTGGGCACCAGTGCGCGTGATAGGCGGATTCCATGGCCTTTGGTTAATCCGCGTGAGGCAGCGCAGCGTTGTATTGAGCAAATACAGATTGAGCCGGATGCAGATATGGCGTTGGTGTTTGGGCGCGAGTACGCAGGGCTGACCAATGAAGAGCTGCATCTGTGTCAGTACCATGTACACATTCCAGCGATTGAAGAGTTTAGTTCATTAAATCTTGCCGCATCTGTGCAGGTGCTCACCTACGAGCTGCGTATGGCGTGGCTCACAGCTACGCAGCAGCCAACACGTATGGTCTCAGTAGAGAGAACGGCCATACTTGGTAGTGCACCTGCATCCCACGATGCGTTGGAATTGTTTTATGAGCATCTGCAGCGTACTCTGGTTGATATTGAGTTTTTAGATCCCGAAAAGCCTCGCCACTTAATGGCGAGGCTGAGACGTATTTATGGTCGCGTGCAACTGAGCAAGTCTGAGGTCGGTATTTTGCGCGGCATTCTAACTGAAACACAAATAGCTGCCAGTGGCGAGCTGCAGCGGCGCAAACAGCGGAGAGACAGTCATGATTAAGCGCATGAAAGAAGATATTAAAAGTGTGTTTCATCGCGATCCGGCGGCACGCAACACCTTCGAGGTGCTCACCTGCTATCCGGGTTTGCATGCGGTGTGGTTGCACAGAATTGCCCATTGGTTATGGCTGCGGCGGTGGAAGTTGCTGGGGCGCTGGGTGTCGCATTTTAGTCGTTGGATTACCGGTATCGAAATTCATCCGGGCGCCAAAATTGGCCACCGCTTTTTTATCGATCATGGCTTTGGTGTGGTGATTGGTGAAACCGCGGAGATTGGTGATGATGTCACGCTCTACCAGGGCGTTACTTTAGGCGGCACCAGCTGGAATAAAGGCAAGCGCCATCCAACGCTGGAGGACGGCGTGGTAGTGGGTGCTGGCGCAAAAGTGCTGGGTCCTTTTATTGTCGGTGCGGCGGCTAAAATTGGCTCTAATGCAGTGGTGACCAAAGCAGTTCCTGCGGGTGCAACGGCAGTTGGTATTCCGGCAAAAATTATTGAAAGAGCGGACGATAAACACCTTGAGCCACAAACGGATGCTAAGCGGCAGGCAGCAGCCGAGCGTTATGGTTTTGATGCTTACGGTGTGACTGAGGATATGCCGGATCCAGTAGCGCGCTCTATAGGCGCGATGCTGGATCATTTGCTGGGTGTAGAAGAGCGCTTAGACGAAATGTGTGATGCGTTGCGCGACTTGGGTAGCGATTATTGTGCAAAGGATTTGCCCGATCTGCCTGAAAATACCTTTGCTAACGGTTCTGCCAATGCAAAAGACACTCCGCCGACAGAGTCAGAGTAGGTTTTCGTAAAGACAGACTGATTTGCTAGGATTAATACTTGACTGTTTTTGTCGGAGATTGCATAATGCTAGGCAAATCTGATCTTTGCGGTGTTGAATATGCGATTGACCACAAAAGGCCGTTATGCGGTTACAGCAATGCTGGATTTAGCACTTAATGCTCAAGAAGGGCCGGTATCTTTGGCTGACATTTCTGAGCGACAGCATATATCTTTATCTTATCTAGAGCAGCTTTTTGCTAAGTTGCGACGTAATGACTTGGTTGCCAGTGTGCGCGGGCCGGGCGGCGGTTATCAGTTGGCGCGTGAGCCAGAGCTTATCCAAATAGTGCAAGTTATAGATGCCGTGGATGAGTCGGTAGACGCCACACGCTGCCAAGGTAAGGGCGATTGTCAGGGTGGACAAACCTGCCTTACCCACCACTTGTGGTGCGAGCTCAGTGAACAAATACATGATTTTTTAAGCAGCATCAGCTTGGGCTGTCTGGTTGAGCGTGCTGATGTGAAGAAAATTTCCACTAGACAGCACTTAAATCAAGCCGAAGAACAAAATACAATAGCGCGCATGTAAACATAAACAACATGCTAGCTACCTGAGGAGAACGACATGAAGTTACCCATTTATTTAGATTACTCAGCTACTACGCCAATCGATCCGCGCGTGGCGCAGAAAATGATTGAGTGTCTGACCATGGAGGGTAATTTTGGTAATCCAGCCTCACGCTCGCATGTGTATGGTTGGCGTGCTGAAGAAGCCGTGGAAAATGCTCGTCAGCAAGTAGCTGACTTGGTGAATGCCGACCCACGAGAAATTGTCTGGACGTCCGGCGCAACTGAGTCGGATAACCTTGCTATCAAAGGTGTAGCGCATTTTTATGGCACCAAAGGCAAACACTTAATTACCTCTAAAGTTGAACACAAAGCAGTCTTAGATACCATGCGTCAGCTAGAGCGTGAAGGTTTTGAGGTGACCTATTTGGATCCGTCTGAAGAGGGCATTATCACCGCTGAACAAGTGGAAGCCGCGTTGCGTGAAGATACAATCCTAGTTTCCATCATGCACGTGAATAACGAGATTGGAACGGTAAATGATATTGCGGCGATTGGTGAAGTGACCCGCGCACGTAAGATTTTGTTCCACGTCGATGCGGCGCAGTCGGCAGGTAAAATGCCTATCGACCTAGAGACGCTAAAAGTTGACTTGATGTCATTTTCGGCACACAAAGCATACGGTCCTAAGGGTATTGGTGCGCTCTTTGTGCGTCGTAAACCGCGTGTACGCCTCGAAGCACAAATGCACGGTGGTGGTCATGAGCGTGGTATGCGTTCTGGCACACTAGCGACCCATCAAATTGTTGGTATGGGTGAAGCTTTTGCGATTGCTGGGCAAGATATGGAGCAGGATACCCAGCGTATCGCCAAGCTCAGCGCGCGTTTTTATGATCAGCTACAGGATATGGAAGAAGTGTATCTAAATGGCAGTCAAACCCAGCGTCTACCGCACTTTTTAAACCTAAGTTTTAACTATGTTGAGGGTGAGTCGCTGATGATGTCGCTTAGAGACTTAGCGGTCTCATCAGGTTCGGCCTGTACCTCGGCATCCTTAGAACCTTCTTATGTATTGCGTGCCTTAGGGCGCAATGATGAATTAGCACATAGTTCGATTCGTTTTACTTTCGGACGATTTACCACTGAAGAAGAAGTAGATTATGCAGTGGTGCAGGTGCGTGAGGCCGTAGGCAAACTACGAGAACTTTCACCCCTGTGGGATATGTATAAAGATGGTGTCGACCTGTCTAAAGTTGTGTGGCAGGCCCATTAATAGCGAGGATTAGTATCATGGCATATAGCGAAAAAGTAATTGACCACTACGAGAACCCCCGCAACGTGGGCAAGATGGACGCCGATGCGCCCAACGTTGGTACAGGTATGGTCGGTGCGCCGGCTTGTGGTGACGTAATGCGTCTACAAATCGAAGTGGATGACAGCGGCATCATTAAAGATGCTAAATTTAAAACCTATGGTTGCGGTTCAGCCATTGCTTCAAGCTCGCTGGCGACAGAGTGGATGAAGGGCAAGACGCTGGATGAGGCCGAACAAATTAAAAACACTACTATTGCTGAAGAGTTAGCCTTACCACCGGTAAAAATCCACTGCTCGGTATTGGCCGAAGATGCAATTAAAGCCGCGGTACGTGACTATAAAGAGAAGCAAGCAAAACAGTAATTAAGGAGGTGTGACATGACAGTTAGCTTAACTGAAGCCGCAGCAAAACATGTGCGCCGTTCGTTAGATAAACGCGGCAAAGGCGAAGGTATACGCGTAGGTATTCGTACTACCGGTTGCTCAGGCATGGCCTATGTACTGGAGTATGTGGACGAGGTGGGTGCTGAAGATGAGGTGTTCGAAAGCCATGGCTTAAAGGTCATAGTGGATTCAAACAGCCTAGACTTTATTGATGGTACCGAGCTAGATTTCGTGCGCGAGGGGATTAACGAGGGTTTTAAGTTTAATAACCCTAATGTGCGCGGCGAGTGTGGCTGCGGCGAAAGTTTTAGTGTTTGATATGGCGAAGCCTGCGACCAACTTCTTTAGCTTGTTAGAGCTGCCGCTAGACTTTACAGTCGACCAAACACAGTTGGGCCATAATTACCGTGAAGCGGCCAAGGCAGTGCACCCTGACCGTTATGCGTCGGCTTCAGACCAAGATAAGCGATTGGCAGTGCAGCGCTCGGCAGAGTTGAACCAAGCCTATGAAACGCTAAAATCAGCTACCCAGCGAGCGCTGTATCTGCTTAACCTGCAAGAGCCTATGGACGAAGAGGCTACGGTACAGGACACTGAGTTCTTTATGCAGCAAATACAGTGGCGTGAAGAGTTGGAAGACTTGTCGGACAGCGAAGACTTAGCCGCTCTTGAGATGTTTAAAAAGCGCTTGCGTAAGCTTCGTGATGAGTTAAACACAGAGTTTGCCGCTGTTTGGCAAGACTTAAGCCAGCGTCAGCTAGCAGAACGCCTAGTGCGCAGAATGCAGTTTTTAGACAAGGTGCTCTACGAAGTACGTCAACTGGAAGAGCGCCTCGACGATTAACCCAGCGCTTGTTTTTCGGCGCGTTAATGAAAAAGAATACTATGGCCTTAGTGCAGATTGTCGAACCCAACACGCGAATAGATAAAAGTCAGCCTCGACTAGCTGTAGGTATAGATTTGGGGACGACAAACTCTTTAGTGGCAAGTGTGCGTGATGGTGTAGCTTATCCTTTGGCAGATGAGCAAGGACGCTTTGCTTTAGCCTCAGCTGTGCGCTACTTAAATGATAATACAGTAAGTGTCGGTCGTGATGCTAAACAGTGCGCCAGCTGTGATCCTTTTAACTGTATTTTATCGGTTAAGCGCTTGATAGGGCGTGGCTTAGAAGATGTGCAGCAATTAGGTGAACAGCTACCGTACCGATTTCAAGATGGCGACTCACAGATGCCGCTGATTGAGACAGTGCAAGGCTGCAAAAGCCCGGTAGAAATCTCAGCGGAAATTTTAAAAGTATTGCGTTCGCGTGGCGAAAAAGCGCTAGGCGGTGAGCTCTTTGGTGCGGTAATTACCGTGCCGGCCTATTTTGATGACGCTCAACGTCAAGCGACCAAGGATGCGGCCCGCTTGGCTGGCATCAATGTCTTACGTTTACTCAATGAACCCACCGCCGCCGCAGTAGCCTATGGTTTAGACCAGCAAGCCGAAGGTGTGGTGGTGGTCTATGACTTGGGTGGCGGTACCTTTGATGTATCTATTCTGCGCTTGACCCGTGGCGTGTTTGAGGTCTTAGCAACCGGTGGTGATAGTGCCCTAGGTGGCGATGATTTTGACCATGCCATTGCGAACTGGATTGTTCAACAGGCGGGTGTTTCATCTGACTTAGAACCCGGTGAGCAACGCCGTTTAATGCGTTTGGCCTGTGATGTAAAAGAATCACTGTCCAGCGCAGAGACTGTGCCTGTGCAGTATAAAGATTGGCAGGCTGAGCTCAGTCGGGCAGACTTTGAGCAGCTGATTACACCGCTGGTTGCACGTAGTTTAAAAGCCTGTCGTCGTGCTCTGCGCGACTCTGATGTTGAGCTGGAGGAGATAGCCGCTGTGGTTATGGTTGGCGGCTCAACGCGCGTCCCTTATGTGCGTGAGCAGGTAGCGCAAATGTTCGAGCGCGAACCGCTGGCTGATATCGACCCAGATAAAGTGGTTGCACTGGGTGCAGCTATACAGGCGGATGTGTTAGCGGGCAACCAAGCAGATAACGATAATTTACTGTTGCTGGATGTGATTCCTCTGTCGCTGGGCTTAGAAACCATGGGTGACTTGGTCGAAAAAATCGTCCCACGCAACACCACTATTCCAGTGACCCGCACACAAGACTTTACTACTGCCCGTGACGGTCAAACTGCTATTGCTTTGCATATTGTGCAGGGTGAGCGTGAACTGGCCAGTGCAAGTCGCTCGCTGGCGCGTTTTGAATTGCGTGGCATTCCACCGATGGTTGCTGGTGCGGCGAAGGTGCGCGTCAGTTTCCAAGTGGATGCGGATGGTTTGCTCAGTGTCACCGCAACTGAAACCCGCTCAGGCGTTGAAGCGCGAGTAGAGATTAAGCCTTCTTACGGACTCAGTGAGGATGCGGTGAGCCGTATGCTAGAAGAGTCCATGGCGAATGCCGAACACGACCGTAAGGCGCGCGGTTTGCGCGAACAGCAGGTTAATGCGCAGCGATTACTGGAAACAGTGCGCGCAGCGTTGCAATCCGATGGCAACCTGCTTAACGAGCAAGAACGCGCACTGATAGATGAGCAACTTGAGAAGCTTGAGCAAGCACAGCAGGGTGATGAAATTGGCGCTATTGCGCGTCAAATTCAGCAGCTTAATGCGGCTACCCATGAATTTGCTTCAAGACGTATGGACGCCACAGTAAAACGCGCCTTTGCTGGGCGTCAATTAGAAGAAGTATAGGAGCGTTTATGTCACAGATAGTTTTTTTACCCCATGCCGAGCTATGTCCGGATGGGGCGGTCGTTGAGGCGCAGCCTGGCGAAACCATTTTAGAGGTAGCTAAGCGCAACGGTATCGAAATAGAACACGCTTGCGAGATGTCCTGCGCCTGTACTACCTGTCACGTGATTGTGCGCGAAGGCTTTGATTCGTTGCCGGAGTCCGATGAACTAGAGGATGACATGTTAGATAAAGCCTGGGGCTTAGAGCATGAGTCACGGCTGTCATGTCAGGCAGTAGTGCAGGATGAAGATTTAACGGTAGAAATTCCTAAGTACACCATTAATCAGGTGTCTGAACGTCAATAGAGGATTGTCTATGAAATGGATTGATGTGTTAGATATTGCGATTGAATTAAGTGAAAAACACACAGATGTAGATCCGCGCTATATCAATTTTGTGAATTTGCATCGTTTGGTGACTGAGCTGGAAGGCTTTGATGATGATCCCCAGCGTAGTGGTGAAAAGGTGTTGGAGGCGATTCAGGCAGCCTGGATTGAAGAATTAGACTAATAAAAGACCATTAAAAAAGCGGAGTATAGACTCCGCTTTTTTTTGTAGCTGCTAATATTTAGCTGCTCATTTGTTTTTCTTTTATTTCAGCCAGTGTTTTGCAGTCGATGCAAAGCGTTGCTGTAGGACGAGCTTCAAGACGACGTAAACCAATTTCGACACCGCAGGCATCACACCAGCCATAATCTTCGTCTTCAATGAGTTGAAGGGTTTCGTCGATTTTCTTAATTAGTTTGCGTTCACGATCTCGCGTTCTGAGTTCTAAGCTAAATTCCTCTTCCTGGCTAGCGCGATCCGCTGGGTCAGGAAAGTTAGCCGCCTCGTCTTTCATGTAGTTAACAGTGCGATCAACTTCCTCGCGCAACTCTTGTTTCCAAGTGTTGAGGATATCAACGAAATGAGCGCGCATTCTTTCGCTCATGTACTCTTCGCCCTTAGTTTCTTTGTAGGGAACAAAGGCGCGAGTCAATAGGCTTTGATTGTCATTTTTCTTAGGCATTTTAACTGCCTCCTACATACTAAAAAACGTCTTGCAGATCTCTCTGCTTTTATTAAGCCGGCGAACTTACCAGAAACAAAGGCAGGTTGCTAGCTCAAATAGTTAGTAATCAATGCTGATTAACACTTATGGTTAATAAAACCTCTGTTTTAGAGGTTTTCTAGCCAGCAACATCAATTTTATTTGGCTTGATTACGCTTGCGCTTAGGCAGTACATCTTTGAGCTTTCTATGCATATCACGGATAGAGTTTTCCGTAGTTGCCCAGTCAATACAAGCATCGGTAACAGATACACCGTATTTAAGCTGGTCAAGATCTTCACAAATATTTTGATTACCCCAGCCAAGGTGGCTTTCGATCATCAAGCTAGAAATTGACTCGTTGCCGTCAACAATTTGATTGGTGATATTTTCCATTACCAGCGGCTGCAAACTTGGATCTTTGTTTGAGTTGGCATGACTGCAATCAATCATCAAGTTAGCGCTTATTTTACCTTTCTTCAGCTCTTGCTCACACACGGCAACACTGACTGAGTCATAGTTGGGTTTGCCATTGCCACCGCGTAAAACAATATGGCCGTAGGTGTTGCCCTTAGTAGTCACTATAGAGACAGAACCATGCTGGTCAATACCTAAGAAGCGGTGCGGACTAGAAACCGATTGTAGGGCGTTAATGGCTACAGTTAAACCGCCATCGGTACCGTTTTTAAAGCCAACGGCTGAGGATAGGCCGGAAGCCATTTCACGGTGAGTCTGTGATTCAGTGGTGCGCGCGCCAATGGCTGACCAGCTGATAAGATCCTGCATGTACTGCGGTGTAATGGGATCCAGTGCTTCAGTAGCTGTAGGCAAGCCTTTTTCAGCTAAATCCAATAATAACTTGCGGCCAATATGTAAGCCGTCTTCAATTTTAAAACTGTCATTCAGGTAGGGGTCGTTAATTAAGCCCTTCCAACCCACCGTAGTGCGGGGTTTTTCAAAATACACGCGCATAATTAAAAACAGCGTGTCAGATACTTCTTCTGCTAAAGCTTTTAAGCGATCAGCGTATTCGTGGGCGGCTTTTAAATCGTGGATAGAACAAGGACCTATAACAATGAATAGACGGTGATCCTTGCCATCGAGAATATCGCGGACAACCTGACGACCATGACTAACAGTGTGTTGCGCTGCTGCGGTTAGTGGAAGTTTGGTTTTGATCTGCTCTGGGGTAACTAAGGGAACATTGGAAGCAATGTTAAGGTTATCTATAGGTAAATCGGCCATGCTGTTACTCGTTTAAAATATATAAGTGATTTGAATGGCACTTAGCTTGAATAAAAATCTTTGTATAAAACAAAGTGCTGTAGCTTGCTAAGCAGCTAAACCACAGCATTTTAGCATAAATTAGCAGAAGAACCTGCTGTATATCCTTAAGGAGGATATAAGGGCGGTAAAGTGGCGTTATCTTGGGGGGTATTGAGGCTATTCAGATCTGAGAAGGCCTGCCAAAGATTTTTACCGTGCCATTGTTGTTCTGTTTCAGTGTAAAGCACCGCATTGAGCTCAGTTAAGGCTGTATGGAAATTACTTGAGATTTTGGCTGCTGCGTTAGGTGTGAACTCGGTGTTGCGTGCCAGAGCATCAAGGGCAGCACGAGCGAGGATAGGTTCGTTACTTTTACAGGCGCGCTTAAGGTTTTCTATGAGGCGGGCATTGTTCGCGCTGGAGCTATTGATAACGGCTGGTTGACGTCTGGCATGACGCCATAGCAAGAAAAATAACAGGCTGGTTAGGGCGAATACTGCACTAGTTATTTGCCAAAGGATTAAGTCTTTATAAAAATAAAAAATATCACTGAGATTAAGATCTTGTTTTTTTGGTTTGATTTGCACGAAGTGGGCAGGCAGCTCAGCGTATTCAAGTTGATTCGTGACGGTGTTCCACCAAGGTAGCCTAATGGCGGGGATTTCATAATGTCCGCTATTTTCGCCCACCAGCGCTAATTGTTCGTGGTGGATGCTGACGATTCCTTGCTCGTTGGCTATTTGTTGTTTTTGAACAGGATTAGCATAGCTATGAAAGTTGTCTTGTTGCTGAGGAAGTAGGGCCGGGATCGTAGAGCTAGGCTGACCGTAGATGCGCATCAATACCGTGCGCGTTAGCGCTTGTTCAGTGTTGAGTTCTGCCTGTTCGGGGCTCCATTGCTGCTCTAGCTGCAACGCCTGTGCAGGCAGCCAAATTGCGTCGCTAGGGAACTGTGCTGGCGGTGGCATAACCTCTAACGGTATTTGTGCTGAGTACACCTGCACTTGTTGCCCCGGAAGATTTCTAGGCGGCTCTAACGAGCTTGGGTCATGACCGGTGAGTGTGGCGGAAAACTCTAACGCTGGAATAATTAATTGGCCGGTTTTTTGCGGAAAAATTGCATAACGTATTTCGATGACGCCATGACGAACGCCGTTGATAAACTGCTCAAAGCTGCGCGGTTTTCCTAAAGGCTCTACCCGTGCGTCGGGCATGCTTAGGGTGCTCAGCTGGCCGCTCGCGTAAAGTGGGATAGAGTGATAAATCCTTAAGGTTAAAATCACCTGCGCTTGCAAATAGACTTGCTCGGTATCGACTTGAGAGTCCATGTAAACCGGCTCTAGGGCAAGGGTTTTGGGTGCAAGAAAGCTTTTTACTTGGATGCTAATTGGGCTGCTGGAGTACTTGCCGAGCGTGATGGGTGGTATTTCTAATTCGCCAGTTACTTTTGGCAACAGCTTAAATACCCACTGTTGTACGGGCTCTGTGCCGTTTTTAGTCGAGCTGTTGCGCTGGCTCGAGAGCAGCTCAAAGTGTAGCTTTAACGTGCTGATATCAGGTTCAACAAAGTAGCTTAAGTCATCCAGCTCTAAGGTAAGCTCTAGGCTCTCACCTAAAAATAACTGTTGTCGGTCGGTTTGTGCGCTAAAAGTAAAGGCTAATGCATAAGAGCCTAGCAGCCACTGACTAGCAAATAGTAAAGCTAATAGGAAAATACGCATTAGGGAGTTCCTGTGCCGAACTGTTCGAACCAGAATTTGCGTCGCAACAATTCGCTTGGGTTGTCAGGGATCTGGTTCAGCCAAGTTTCAATATCAATAATTGGCGTCACATTAGCATGTTCTTGAGAGTCGGTTGAGTCTGCTTGTTCGGTTAAGCCCAGCTGGGCGCTGATTGCTAGCGGCTGCTGCTCTTCGGGTAGGGTTTCAGGCTCAGCCTCTTTTTCCTGCTCAGTATTTTGTCGTGCAAATAGCTCTTGTGCCAGATGCAGGTTGTGTTGCGCGACGCTTAAGTTGGGTTCTAAGCTAAGCGCTTGCTCGTAACTGAGGATGGCGTGTTCATAATTTTCTAGCTGCATAAAAGCATTGGCTTTGTTGTAGTAGGCCATGGCGTTATTAGCTTGGTTAAAATATTCAATGGCTAACGGGTAATCTTGCGCATGGTAGGCGGCGATACCTTGCCACATAGGGTCATCAAGCTCGCTCAGAGCTTGGTGTGGATCTGCCAAGATCTGTTCTAGCGGGTTTTGCGCGGTAATAAAGGGTAGCTGCCATGCGTAACTGGGCTGCGGCGCCACCAGATAAAAACCAAAGAGCAGACTCAGCAGCCAGCCGCGCCGTGCTAGCGGTGGGAGTAACAGTATTAGGGGCAGCACAAACCAAAATCCTTGGTTGTCTTGCCTAGCCATACTGCTGTGCGCAAGTTGCCTCTGGTTGCTAGCGGTTAGTTTTAACTGGTCGGTATCGTAACCGTCGTGAGTCAGTCTGGCGTAACGAATACCGGTTTTTTGGCTAAATTTTTGCAAGCCTAGTTCATCCAGTTGGCTGATTAAGATATTGCCTTGGCTGTCGGTAATTAATCGTCCGGTTTGCTCATCGGTGATGGGCGCTCCTTGAGTCGTACCCACGCCTAGAATGCTAAGTTGGTAGGCTGAGTTGTGCATTAATTTGCTAATGTCGCGCTGCTCAGTGGCATTTAAGCCATAACTAAAGAGCAGAATCTGTCCTTGTCTCTGACCGCCTTGCTCTAATAGTTGTATCGCCCGCTCAACGGCGAGTCCGGCATTGTTGCCAGCAACTGGCATTAGCGAAGGGCTTAAGGCAATCAGCAGGTTTTCTATTGCTTGTTTGTCAGAGCTTAACGGCACTAAGGTGTGAGCGGAGCCAGCGTAAACAACTATAGCTGTATTGGCCTGTTCATGCAGGTTGGTAAGCTGTATCACTTTGTGTTGAATGCGTTGCAAACGGCTGGGTGCTAAATCAGTGGCAAGACTTTCGGGCGTAAGCTGTATGACTAGGACTAATGGCTCTATTTGCATACTGGTTATTTGCTCGTGTTTGACTGTCCAGTGTGGCTGGCTTAAAGCTAAACCTAAACACAGGCTGGCAATCCCTAGTAACAGGGTTGGCCAGCGTCGGTTATCGTGTTTGACTTGACTGAGTAAAGCGCTATGGAAGGCTTTAGGTAATATTTGCTCCCACTGCTGTACGCGTCGGCTCGAGCGCTGTACTAAATACATCAGCAGCCAAAGCGTAGGAGTGAGCAACAGCGCATAGGGAAGATTAAACGCTGGCCAGAGAACACTAAAGTTATCCAAGCTGCCTCCTTTGCAATTGCCGCGTGCTGTATAAGAAACGAATAAAACTAAGTAAAGCTAAAAGAAAGGCTAAAAGTACAGCTGCAATTAAAGGGTATGGGTAAAGCTCCTGTATCCGATAGCTGTGGACAGGATGGGTGCTGGGTTCAATGTGCTCAAAATAGGTTAACAGTTCTGGAAGCTGTTCGAGGAACTGTAGGCGAAAGTATTTGCCCCGGGTCAGTGTCGCGATACTTTGCAGTAAGGGCTCATCCAGATCGTGCTGTGCGGTGGCACCTTGCTCATCAGCCGTAGCGCCAATACCTATGGTGTAGATTTTTAAGCCCTGTTCAGCGGCTAGATTTGCTGCAGTCAAAGGCGGCATAACACCACTGTTGTTAGCACCGTCAGTAATAAGAACAAGTACTTTATGTGTATTGCTTGATTGACGTAGTTTTTTAATGGTCAAGCCAATGGCGTCACCAATAGCAGTATGCTCTCCAGCCATGCCGGGCTGCGCATCACTTAACCATTGGCTGAGCGTTTTGTGGTCATGGGTTAAGGGGGATTGTAGGTATGGCTGGCTGGCAAATAAAATCAGGCCTATACGATCGCTGGGGCGTTGTTCAATCAGTTCGCGAGTGAAAGCTTTGACGAAGTCAGCTCGTGAAAGCTGTTCGGGCTGGCTATCTATATCTTTGATCAGCATCGAGTTGGAAATATCCACAGCTAAAAAAAGCGCGCGCCCCTCAGTGGGTAATTGCGTATCCAGATGATAGCTTTGTGGGCGCGCTGCAGCAGTGATGATCAAGAGCCAAATACCCAGCAAAGCTAAAGTCCTACTTACTCTGTAGTAGTTATATTTGCTTTGTTGCACAGACAGTTTTTGTAATTCAGCAAAAAATGGGGTTTTTAAGGCGCTTTGTTGTGGCATGGCGGGGGCTAGTTTTCGGTAAAAAAACCAAGGCAGTGGTAGGCAGATAAACAGCCAGGGCCATGCAAAGCTAAACATGTTTATTAATCCATATCTGTATGGCGTTGTATAAAGCATCTATTGCTTGCTCATCCAAACGGCACTCAGGTTGATAACTGCCTTCTGCTAGGATCATCCAGCGCGTTAGACCAGCGGCTGGGCATCTGCTGTCGAGAAAGGCCAGCCATTCACGTCCTGTTAAGCGGTGACTGTCGTATTCCGGATAGCGCACCGAGCATAGACGCTTTAGGAGCTGGTTAATTTGTTGTAGCCAGGAGCCTGCTAACTCACCTGCGTTCGGGCGGGTTATGTTTGCCAGCTCTAGTAAGGCTTGTTGGCGAAACTGCTCAATGGTTGTGGGGGTGGCTTGCGCTAAGGGCTTGCTGCGTTTGCGTCTGTATAGGATTAATCCAGCGACTATGCACAGTGCTGCCACTACCAAGGCAAAACTCATCCAGTTCAGCGAGTTACTGCTGATTGGCGGGTAAAGCAAAGGCTGCATCTGGGCTAGGGTAGTCGTCATGGTGTTATTTCATCAGGCTGTTTAGCGTGGTTAGCTGCTGGGCAATGCTGGTAGCAGTGGTCAGCGGAAATAATGCAAGGTTAGCTTGCTGAGCCAGCTTGCGCCATTGTTGCCGATACTGGCCGCCTAGCTGTTGCCATTGCTTACCAACGTTCGACTGATGTCCGTTGATGGTCAGGAAGCGCGCTGCTTGTTGAAAAACCAGTCCTCTACTATGAGGAAGCTGGTGCTCTAGAGGGTCAGAGATCGGCACTAAAATTAAATCAAAGCGCTGCGCCAAGGTTTGTATTAAAGCCGAGGTGTGAGGGCTGATATTGCGCTCATCGCAGATGATAATGATTAAGCTGCCGGGTTTTAAAATGGAACGGCTGTAGATTAACGCCTGCTGTAAAGGGTTGTTTTCACTGCTAGCTAACGGCTCAGTAAGCTCCTGATTGGCCTGAGCCAGCTGGCTTAGCAGTTTAAGTACGCCGCGCTGATGACGTTGTGGCCTTATTTCAGCATAGAGTGTTTCTGAAAAGACCAGTCCGCCGACTCGATCGTGGTTGGCGTGTGCAGCCCAGGCGAACAAGCTGGCAATATAAGCTGCTTGGACGGATTTAAAGTTACCTTGGCTGGCAAAGAACATCGCTGGGCTTTGCTCTACGATTAAAAATACGGGGTGTTCTCTTTCTTCCTGAAAAACCTTGCTGTGCGCTTCTCCGGTACGTGCAGTTACTCGCCAGTCGATATTGCGTACATCGTCACCTGATTGATAAGCGCGTACTTGGTCAAACTCCATGCCGCGACCACGCAGACGAGAGTGATGCAGACCCAGCAGTGAGCTTTTTGCTGCACTGCCGCACAGCAATCCAGAGGTTTGTAGTTGTTGTTGAGCATGAAGTAAATCGCTCAATTGAATATGCGTGCGGCCTAGGCTATCCATAGTGTTAAATTAAGAAACAGGCACAAGGTCGAGTATTTTCTGCAGCACGATATTGGCGTCAATGCCCGTGGCTTCGGCCTCAAAAGAGAGCATGATGCGATGTCTGAGCGCGTCAAACACAACCGCCTGCACATCATCAGGGCTAACAAAATCCCGGCCCGCCAGCCATGCGTGGGCGCGCGCGCAGCGATCGATAGCAATGGAGCCGCGTGGGCTGCTGCCCAGTTGTATCCAGCGGGCTAGCTCAGGGTCGTACTTGGCTGGGTTGCGGGTGGCGATGACCAGTTGGGCTATATATTCTTCTACTGTGTCTGCCATATACAGATTAAGAATCTCTTGGCGCGCGGCTAGGATGGCTTCGATGCTCAGTTTTTCACTGGGTTGATTTTGGCCGTGCAAGGCAATGTGGCGTGCTTGCTGTAAAATTTTGCGCTCCATGTGTACATCAGGAAAGCTGATTTTTACATGCATGAGAAAGCGGTCGAGCTGGGCTTCGGGTAAAGGGTAGGTACCTTCTTGCTCAATAGGGTTTTGCGTGGCCATCACCAAGAAAAGCTCGGGTAATGGGTAAGTGTGATTACCTACACTGACCTGACGTTCGGCCATGGCTTCGAGTAGAGCAGACTGGACTTTTGCCGGAGCGCGGTTGATTTCGTCGGCCAGCAGCAGGTTGTTAAAAACTGGACCAGGCTGGAAGCTAAAACTGGCATTTTGTGGGTGGTAAATATCTGTTCCGGTAATGTCTGCAGGCAGTAAGTCAGGGGTAAATTGGATGCGTTTAAAGTTGGCATCAATACCCAAGGCAAGATCCTTGATGGCTTTGGTTTTAGCCAAGCCGGGCGCGCCTTCAACCAATAAATGACCGTCGGCTAATAGAGCGATTAAAATACGGTCCAGCAGCCTTTCTTGCCCTAAAATTTGCGTCGATAAATAATTGCGTAGTGTATGTACAGCTTCGCGATGGTTCATGGTAAACCTTATTTTTGATTGACTGCCAGCAGTGTACTGTTAAGTGAATTAAAAGGTAAGAGGTGCGTATCAACAACTCAAATCAAAACTCTGCTGGGCAATGAAAGCTAAGTGGTTGCTGGTTTGCGGGATGATAAAAGCTGAGCGTGGCTGCGTGCAGGCATAGACGAGGGGCGGCGTTCAAGGCGTCGTTATGTGCGTAGAGGGGGTCGCCAAGGATGGGGTGGCCGAGCGCGTTAAGGTGGACACGTAGCTGGTGTGAGCGGCCTGTGTGGGGGCTCAGTTCAACTCTAGTGTGTGATTCATGCGTGGACAGTTTGCGCCAGTAGGTGCGCGCTGTTTTGCCTTGCATAAAGTCGAGCGTTTGTCTGGGCTTGTTGGGCGGGTCGTAACGCATGGGCAGCTCGATCTGCCCCTGCTGAGCAGCAAGCTGTCCCCAGCATAGCGCCGTATAAGTGCGCGCGACTAAGCGTTCACGAAACTGGCGCGAAAGCTCGCTATGGGCCGCTGCGTTACGGGCCAGCACCATTAGGCCGGTGGTTTCCCAGTCCAGACGGTGCACAATCAGCGCATCGGGGTAGCCGTTTTGGTTAAGTCGTTGAATCAAACAGTCTTTATTGTTTTCTGCGCGTCCCGGCACCGATAATAATAAGGTGGGTTTATTCACCACGAGCAAGTCGTGATCTTGATAAACAATGCTAATTGAGCTTAAGGGCATAAATAAAGAAGCCTCAGCTTGCGCTGAGGCTCAATCAATCCTGTTTCACTAGCGATCAGGCAAGGTTACGTTTAACTCCAAGATGGAGCAGTTACCCTGATTATCCAAGGCGATCTGAACTTGGTCGTTATCGATATTGACGTATTTACGAATCACCTCAACCAGTTCTTTTTGCAAAGCCGGCAAGTAGTCCGGCTCATCGCGTTGCCCGCGTTCATGGGCAACAATGATTTGTAAGCGTTCTTTGGCAACTGAAGCGGTAGTGTTTTTTTTGCGTGAGCGAAAGAAATTAACGATGCTCATTCTTTACCTCCAAACATGCGTTGGAAGAAGTTTTTCTTTTGCACTTCTAAGAATCGGTGCGGTATGTCTTTACCCAGTAAACGCTCAACCGCGTCGCTGTATGCTTGGCCAGCATCACTCTCTTCATCAAGGATGACAGGAACACCTTGGTTAGAGGCTTTCAGCACGGCTTGGGACTCAGGAATAACGCCAATCATTTTGATGGAAAGTATATCTTCCACATCATTAACACTGAGCATCTCGCCTTTTTCAACGCGCTCAGCACTGTAGCGGGTGAGCAGCAAGTGTTCGGTAATAGGCTCGCGCCCGTCTTCAGCACGTTTAGATTTGCTGGACAGTAGACCAAGCATGCGATCAGAGTCGCGCACCGATGACACTTCAGGGTTGGTGACCACTATGGCTTCGTCGGCGAGGTACATTGCCAAGTGTGCACCTTTTTCAATACCAGCAGGTGAGTCGCAAATGACATAATCAAACTGCTCTGCAAGCTCTGCAATCACCTTTTCAACGCCTTCAAGCGTCAGCGCGTCTTTATCGCGGGTTTGGCTGGCTGCAAGGATATAGAGGTTTTCTAGGCGCTTATCTTTGATTAGCGCTTGGTTGAGTGAGGCTTCGCCATTAATGACGTTAACAAAGTCGTATACCACACGACGTTCACAGCCCATAATTAAGTCCAAGTTGCGCAGGCCTACATCGAAGTCAACAATAACTGTTTTATGACCACGCAGAGCTAGGCCGGTACCTATTGCCGCGCTGGTGGTGGTTTTACCAACGCCACCTTTACCTGAAGTTACAACGAGAATTTTAGCCAAAAGAGTCACCTTGAAATCGTGATAAGCAAAAGAAGTTAATGAGGGTTGATTTTACATTGCTTGAATAACCATTTGTTGGTCTTGTAAATAAATTTGTGAAGCAGCGCCCCAGGTTGGAATGCGTCGCAAATCCTCAGCTATTTTATACTGCCCTGCTATGGATACCAGTTCCGCACCCAGTTGCTGGCAAAAAATTCGTGCATGTTCATTGCCGTTAACCCCCGCTAAGGCGCGCCCACGCAAAGGGCCATATACATGGATATGGCCATCGGCTAAAAGTTCAGCACCTGCACTAACTGCGGCCAAAACGATAAGGTCAGAGTTTTTTGCATAAATTTGCTGGCCACTGCGTACTGGGGTATGAATAATTTTTGCTGGCAGCGATCCGCTAGTGCTTGCCGGTGCTTTTGGAGTAACAATAGGACGGTCTTTAGCCATGCTTGGTGGTAATACAGGCAGGTTGATCGCCTGTGCCGCCTGTATATCATGTTCACGCTCAGCACGTAGCGCCATAATATGCAGCTGATGTTTCTTGAAAACGTCTAAAACAGCAGGTAAGTCTAATGGAGTAGCGGGGTCTTGGCGTTTATCAATAGCTAGGATTATAGGTGTTTCATGAAAAAAAGTGGGTGCCTGTGCAATTCTATCAGCAAGTTGTTGGTCCAGTTGCTCCAGCTGATTATTTATTAGTTCGAGTGTTGTGAGGGTGACCATGCTGCCTTTGAGTTGAAAAACGGGTGCATGTTCTAAAAAATCTGTTTGATCCATTTTAAATTAAAGTTCGTAAAGTTAAATATGTGCTTACTTATAACCATAAGCATGGCAGTCTGCAAATATTTCCGTAAACTATTTGGGTTTTTAGAATTAGGCGTGCATGAATGAAGGACAGAGGTAAGTTTAAATGGGTGTTTTTGCACCCTAAATATTGGCTGTTATGGCTTGTATTGGGCTTTTTTTGGTTGGTAATTCAGCTGCCTTATTCTGTTTTGCTGCGTTTGGGGCGCGTGTTAGGTTTGCTGATGTATAGATTTGCCCATGGCCGCCGCCACATTGCTCAACGCAATCTTGAGCTGTGTTTTCCACATTGGACAGAGCAAGAGCGCAAGCGAGTATTAAGAGAGGATTTTATTTCTTCCGGAATCGCCTTTTTTGAAATGGGTATGAGCTGGTGGTGGTGCAAAAAGCGTCTGGCAAAGCTGCTTGTGATTGACGGGTTAGAACATTTACAAGTGGCACAACAGCAGGGGCAGGGCGTTATTTTAATGGCTGCTCACTTTACCACACTTGAGATTGGCGGTGCTTTGCTGGGCCAGTTGCATACAATTGATGGGATGTATCGAGCGCACAAAAACCCGGTTTTTGATTACGTGCAACACCGTGGTCGTGAACGACATGATGCAGATGCGGTTGCCATCGAAAGGGAAGATATTCGCACCATGCTGCGGCATTTACGTGATGGGCGAGCTGTGTGGTATGCACCCGATCAGGATTATGGTTTTAAGCAGAGTATATTTGTGCCACTATTTGGCGTGCCAGCAGCCACAGTAACAGCAACCAGTAAGTTTGCTCAGTTAGGCAGAGCAGTTGTTATCCCTATGAGCCAGACGCGACTTGCCAATGGCAAGGGATATCAGATGACAATTGAAGCGGCTTGGCAGGACTTTCCAAGCGCAAGTGTTGAGGCTGATTGCTTGCGTATTAATCAATGGATTGAGCAGGCTATCATGGCGCAGCCGGAACAGTATTTATGGGCACACAGGCGTTTTAAAACACGACCTAAGGGCGAGGCTAGATTATATTGAATCTAGTAGAAGGACAGGCAGACAGAGCATTGGGTATAAGCGAGCAGAAGCAGCTTACTCCTAGCATTACAGGATTGATTTTGTCCGGCGGAGGTGCGCGTGCGGCTTATCAAGTAGGTGTGCTTAAAGCTATTGCAGATATAGTGCCACAAAAAACAGAGAATCCTTTCCCAATCGTGGTGGGAACTTCAGCGGGTGCTATTAACGCCGTGAGCTTGGCTTGTGGTGCAATGGATTTTTCACAAGCGGTAGCGCGGTTGCAGCATGTTTGGCAGAATTTTTCTACGGACAAGGTGTATCGTTCAGACTGGCCAGGTGTGCTTAAGCAATCAACCAAGTTTGTCTGGCAGCATTTGTTTGGTTTTGGTCGGGATATCCCTGTGGCCTTATTGGATAACTCGCCGCTACGCGGATTATTGCTGGAGGAGCTGGATTTTTCAGGCATTAATTTGGCGCTGGCCAGACGCAAGTTGTTGGCCGTCGCGGTAACGGCGTTCTCCTACCGTACTGCGCAAGCTACTACGTTTTACCAAAGCCGTGCACACATTGATGAGTGGCAGCGTTTTCGTCGTGGCGGACAATCTACCAAGCTGCAAATAGAACACCTAATGGCCAGTGCCGCCATTCCATTAATTTTTCCTCCTGTACGCTTAGAGCAAGAATTCTACGGTGATGGCGCTGTGCGACAGGCAGCGCCCATTAGTCCAGCGCTGCACTTGGGTGCCAATAAGGTACTAATTATCGGGGTGAATAGCCTCAATAATAGAACCGAGCAGCAGCTGCAATTGCGTCAGCCAAGTTTGGCGCAAATAGGTACACACCTACTAAACAGTACGTTTTCAGATAACTTGGAAACAGACTTAGAGCTCTTGCAGCGTTTAAATCATCTGGGTGCCATGTTAACGCCTGAGCAGCGCGCATTAGAGCATGGCTTGTCTCCGGTAGAAGCGTTAGTGATTACGCCCAGCAAAGTAATTGATGAAATTGCCGTACGCCACAGAAACCAGCTGCCATCGTCCTTGCGCGTGTTTTTAAAGGGTTCAGGCGCAACGCGGGCGGCAGGTGGTGGCGTGCTGAGCTATTTGCTGTTTGAGCGTGATTATTGTAATGAGCTCATTGAGCTTGGCTATCAAGATGCTATGAGCAAAAAAACACAACTTGTGAGTTTTTTATCACTCGACGAACACTAAAAAGCCACGCAATTAAGCGTGGCTTTGATTGAGCAGCTACAACTGGATTAACGCTCGTTGCAGGCGAAGGCGGTCAAGGTGAAGGTGGGGATACCTATATCTTGCAGTAGCTCTGAGCCTTGCAGCTCAGGTAGATCAACAATGCCAGCTACTTCATAAACGTTTGCGCCCATTTTACGAATCAGGCGTGCAGCAGCTAAAAAAGTAGCGCCGCTAGCAATAATATCGTCGAGCAGCAACACCTTGTCACCTTCATGCAGACTGTCTGCATGTACTTCTAGGACGGATTGCTCGTAGTTGGTGTCGTAAGGCTCGCTGATTACATCGGCAGGCAGTTTGCCTTGCTTTCTAAACAGAATTAAGGGCTTGTTTAGCTCGTAAGCAACAACAGCACCCAGCAGGAAACCACGCGCTTCAATCGCGCCAACATGGGTGAAATCACTTTCTACGTAACGCTGTACTAAGCTATCAATGACCATGCGTGTAGCGCGCGGAGATTGAAAAACTGGGGTTATATCGCGGAAAATATTGCCCGGCTTGGGAAAGTCAGGGATGGGTCGAATAAGTGATTTGATGGTGAATTCGTCAAAAATCATGGCCTGCTCCATATAAGGTGGTATGCACGGGTTTCAAGCACAGCATAGTGATGCTTATTACAAAAGGATTTGCTGAATCAACTGGTACTGACACGCTTGGTTGGTTCAGCACAGATTATTCGTCGATAGTTCCGCCTGCTAAAGCGCAAAGTTCGATAAGGTTCAGAATATGTATTTCCTTGCCCTCAGCCGACAGCAAGCTGCTTTGCTGAAAGCGAGTAAATACACGTGATACGGTTTCAACCGCTAAGCCAAGATAGTTGCCCATCTCGTTGCGCGACATAGCTAAGCGAAACTGATAGGGCGAATAACCACGCGAACGAAAACGCGCGGAAAGGTTAACTAAGAAAGTGGCGATACGTTCATCAGCGGTTTTTTTAGACAGCAGTAGCATCATTTGTTGATCGTCGCGAATTTCGCGGCTCATGATGCGCATCAGTTGACGGCGCAACTGCGGTAATGAGGCGCTCAAATCATCTAAACGGTCAAAAGGAATTTCGCAAATCGAGGTGGTCTCTAAGGCGATTGCAGAGACAGGGTAGTTATCTGTGTCCATGCCGGACAGACCAACAAATTCGCTAGGCAGATGAAAGCCGGTAATTTGTTCCTCGCCACAATCAGTGATGCTGAAAGTCTTTAAGCTGCCAGATCGCACTGCGTAAACTGAGTTAAAAGTGTCGCCTTGACGGAATAAAAATTCACCTTTTTTTAAAGGTCTACTTCGTTTTACTATCTCATCAAGTGCATTAAGATCGTCTAGATCCATCGAAAGAGGCAAGCAAAGCATAGCTAAACTACAGTCTTTGCAATGTGCTTGATGTGTACTGCGAACGCTATTCATTTCAGCCATACCACGATCCCTGAGCTAGGAATAATCTGTGCAAACGCATTTAGATTACCTTAGCCACATAAAAGCTACCAGTCAGTTAATTGTAAAAGCTTACTATCTAGTATTTTGCTGTAGTTGTCTATGCCACAGTTAATGAGTGGTTAATTTAGTCAGGGTATGTGGGTTTTTTAATTAGGTTGTCGACAAGACGAGCGTTGTTATTTTATGCGGGTATAGAGTGCGTGATCAGGCGGGGTAGAGGAAAATGAGCGATCGAATAGCTGGCATACTGCATCTACTAGGAAGTAACCATCGCGGGTCATTTTGATCTGAGTATCACTTAAGTTGATTAGGCCATCTTGATGCATGCTTTCTAGGTGAGGCAAAACATCGCTAAAATAGTCAAAAAAACAGATATTAAATTTACACTCTAGCTCTGAAATTAAGAGCAGGTTTTGGTTGGTAAGCACATGAATAATGTAGCGACGAATCAAATCGTCGGTTGAGCAGATAGTGCCTTGTGCAGAGGGTAGTTGCTTGTTGTCTAGGCTAGCAAAATAGCTCTTATAGTCTTTGCAGTTCTGATAGTAAAGTATGCCCACTTGGCTGGTGGCCTCAATGCCGAAGCCCAAAATATCAAAATCGTCATTGGTGGCAAAGCCTTGCAAATTACAAGAAACCAGTCCGGCCTCTTGTGCGGAAATCAGCTCGTCGTCAGGCAGCACAAAACAATCTAAACCAACGTAGTGGTAGCCCGCCTGATTAAGTTTTTCTATCGCAAGTTCTAGCAGCTGTGGTAACACCTTGATGCAGGCGGCCTTGGGGTGTTTGCCTAAGGTGATCCGCTCTGGCATTAATGAAATTATCTGTTCAAGCTCTTGGCTAAACTCTTGCAGGCGCTGTTTTGGCAGGCCATAGGTCATAGCAATGCTGATGGAGCCATAATGCAGGGTGCGTGCAGCTTCATAGATGGTTTGCAGCTTTTGAAAATTATATGGGCCCGTATGCACGTTAAGATTGATACGGTTAAAACCCATATCGCGAACGGCGCCCATAGTGGCCCAGCTTGCTTCGTAGGGATTGATATTGATGCTGTAATTAAACAAGTTGTGGCATTCGATAACGAAGTATTGTTGCAGCTTGCGTAAAACTTGTTGAAGTTGCTCTGCGTTAAACTGCGTTGGCCTGCCGGTAAAATGTAGGTGCTGTATGGTGGTTTTGTTGTTGGCCAGTCGCGCTAAGATTTCAATTTCTTGCTGTAATACTTCTAAATACTTAGCAGGTATGCTCGGATCGTTGATGGCCTGTTGTGTAAAATCTGGAAAGTGAACATATATTGCCAGCTCGCGCTCTCGTTTGGCGCTAAGGCGCACTGCAGAAAAACGCTCAAAAGCGCTAATGGTTTGCGTGAACTGCTTTTTGGTCGGATACGAGTTATACAGGCCACCGAAGGTTCGGTAGCTATGATATAGATGAGAGTCCCAGCAAGCAGCTTCAACCATGAAGTATGTACCCGTTTGAGAAAGGCTTGTTGGGCAAGTATAGGGAGAGTGCTATTTGGGCTTCTTGATTTGTATCAAGCGAAAAACTTGCGTTCTGGCAAATGCTTTTAATGCTCGATCAGCCAGTAGTGGTGAGGACCAGGAAAAGTCCAGATGCCATAGAGGATAATCATCAAGCCAGCGGCAGAGCGCACGTTGCGCGAGCGTAGGAAGTGCGTAAGTCGTTCAGCAGCAAAGCCAGAGGCAATAAGAGTTGGCCAAGTACCTAGACCAAAGAATACCATCAGCAAAGCACTTAGGCTGGCATCACCTTGGCTGGCCGACCAGATAACAGTGCTGTAGACCAGACCGCAAGGCAGCCAGCCCCATAGCAAACCAAGACCGAGAGCATGGCTGGATTTTTGGATGGGAATAAAGCGTTGTGCAACCGGTTTAATGTGGCGCCAGAGTAATTGCCCGCCTTTCTCAATCTTGACTAGGCCCGACCACCAATTGGCTAGATAAAGTCCCATGCTGATTAACAATAGCGCAGCAACAATGCGCAAAGCATCGGCGGCTGGGCTTTGATCGATAGCCCATCCAGCTAGGCCAAAAATAAACCCTGCAATACCATAGCTGATGATGCGACCTAGATTATACAGGATCAGATAAAGCAGTTTTTTATGCTGTTGCTCTTTGGGGATTGCTAATGCAAGGGCGCCCATCAATCCGCCGCACATACCAATGCAATGGCCGCCACCGAGTAGGCCAATGATAAATGCAGAAATAATTAATGGGACAACATCAAGCATCGTCTTGTTCTTTGGCTTTTTCGTTGGCTAGTTTTTTTACGTGACTGAGTGGATCGTCAAATAAAATGCTGTGCGCAGGGCTGTCTAGATCATCATATTGACCGCTATCGACCGCCCAGAAAAAGAAGCGGGCAGCAATGATGACTAAAATAAGTGCCGCTGGAATCATGACGTATAACGCTGCCATGTAAAATTCTCCTACTAAGTATGTTCGGCTACTGCTGTTAAGCGTAGAGCATTGAGTACAACTAATAAGGAGCTAACTGACATGCCTAAGGCTGCCCAGCCAGGAGTAACCCAGCCTACTGCAGCAAAAGGAATAATAAGTCCGTTGTAGAGTATAGCCCAAGTTAGGTTCTCAATAATAATGCGCCGTGCTTTTTTAGCGATGGCAAATGCACCAACTAGGCTACTGAGTCGATTTGATAATAAAATTGCATCGGCGCTGGTTTTGGCTAAATCTGTGGCGCTGCCCATGGCAATGCTGATATCGGCCGCAGCCAGTACAGGCACATCATTCACCCCGTCGCCCAGCATGAGCACGCGGTGACCTTGTTGGTGCAGCTGCTCCAGCACTTTTAACTTATCGTTGGGCGTTAAACTGCCTCTTGCATCAGTAATACCGAGTTGTTGTGCAATTTCATGCACCATGGGTGAGCTGTCGCCAGAGAGTAATAGGGTTTGCCAGCCCATCGCTCGGCAAGCTTCTAGCAATGCAGAAGCATCTTTGCGTAACTGGTCATCCAGTGCGAACCATGCAATAGGTCCTTGTGTATCACCGAGCAGTAACCATTGGCCTTGAGCGGTTGGCGCTGATGGAGTTGTTGTATTGCTTAAAGCGCTGACATAGTCCGGTCGACCAATGCGCATTTGTTTGCCTGCAATGCTGCCTTGTAAACCCAAACCGGGATTGCTAATAACGTCCTCAGCCACTAACTTACTGTGACCAAAAGCACGAGCAATAGGGTGTTCGGAGCGGTTTTCTAGCGCCGTAGCCCATTCCATAGCCTGCTCGTGCGTGTAGCTTGGAAAGCATTCGACCTGTTTAAGAGTGAGGCGACCCTCGGTCAAGGTGCCTGTTTTATCAAAAATAACAGTATCAATTTGCTTAAAGGTTTCCAGTACATGGCCTTTGGTGATCAATAAGCCTAATTTATGCAGACTGCCTGTCGCTGCGGTTAGTGCGGTAGGTGTGGCTAACGAGAGCGCGCAGGGGCAGGTGGCTACCAGCAGTGAGAGCACCACCCAGAAGGCGCGTGCAGCATCTATCTGCAGCCAAATTAAGCCCACAATGGCAGCTATCAGCAGCACGCCAATTAAAAACCACTGTGCAACCTGATCTGCAAATTCAGCGAATTTTGGTTTCAGTGATTGCGCCCGCTCCAGTAAACGCACAATGGCTGAAAGCCGCGTATTGTCGCCAAGCGCCTGTACCTGAATCGTTAAAGGGCCTTCTACGTTTAATGTGCCCGCTGTTACTTGATCACCGGGCTGGCGTGGTAAGGGTAGGTATTCACCCGTTAGTAAGGACTCATCCACGCTTGATTGGCCGGCTAAAATAATACCGTCAGCTGGGATTAGATGTCCGGGCGGCACGATAACCTGTTGTTGTAATTGTAAGTCTTTGAGCAAAATGCGTTCTGACTGGCCATCTTCTGTAACAATCAAGCAGGATGCAGGAAGCAGATTGACCAGCTGCGCCGTGGCGGCTGCGGTGCGTTCTCTGGCTCGCCTTTCTAAGTAGCGACCGGACAGTAAGAAAAATGCGAACATACCTGAGGCATCAAAATAAAGCTCGCCTTGTCCCGTAACCGTTGACCAAATGCCTGCAAAGTAGGCGCCTAATATAGCCAAGGATACAGAAACGTCCATGGTTAAGTGGCGGGTTCTAATGTCACGCATAGCGCCGTAAAAAAACTCAGTGCTACAGTAAAAAATAATAGGTGTGGTGAGCAATAAACTGACCCAACGCAGAACGCCGTCCATTGCTTCAGAGAGGTCAAGATTAAACTCGGGCCAAGTCGCCATGGAGGCCATCATGACTTGCATCCACAGCAATCCCGCCAGCCCCAGCTTTCTCAATGCAGCGCGGTTTTCTTGCGCCATTTGCATGCTAACCGCATCGGGGTGCCACGGATGTGCGGCGTAGCCTATTTTGCGAATGCTGTGTAAAAGATCGGAAAGAGGTAGTTTGCTGGCGTCCCATTGCACTTGCAGGCGATGGTTACTCAGATTTAATTGACTGCTGTTAACGCCAGGTATGTTGGCCAAATGCTTTTCAATGAGCCAGCCACAGGCAGCACAGGTTATGCCTTCAATAAGAAGCTGGGTACTGCTGAACTCGCCCTCAGAGCGTACAAAAGGCTGTTGGACTTCAGCGCGATCGTAGAGCTTCAGCTCATCTGGAATAAATCCGGGGAGTTCGTCGGGGTTAGATGAGCGTTCACTGCGATGCTGATAGTAACTTTCTAAACCGTTTTCTACTATTGCTTGGGCTACTGCTTGGCAGCCAGGGCAGCAAAAAGCACGCTTTTCCTGTAACACGACAGCTTCAAAGTCCGTGTTAGCTGGAACAGGTAAGCCGCAATGGTAGCAGGGAAGCGGTGCAGTCATTGATTACTTCAGGTTTAAAGCTGGCTGTGGGGTTCAGCCAGCGAGTAGTAGACTTAGTTCAAGCCAAGCTCGATACGCTGACCCGGCTCAATTTTTTCTTCTTCAAAGAGTCGCCATTCTTGGCCGTCTGTCTGACCGAGCAATTCAACAAAGCGTTTACCTAACACAGGCTCGCCTAGCAAACCGCGGTACAGGCCAGTGGCATCAGCTGGCTGTAATACCACACGACGATCCTGTTCTGGTTGGGTAGGTGAGATGATGTTCAGTACCAATTGCTGTGGCAAACTTTTTCCCTCAAGTTGTAGCTCTGCCTGTTCTAGCTCTAGATTAAGAGTGAGCGTGGCGCGCATGCCTAGTTGTTTTGCTAGGCGTTCGCGCTCTAGAGATTTGTTAATCCCTTTACCTACATCGTAGTAGTTATCCACTACGATGCTGGGAGGGTTATTTATTGCTACGGTGAGTAGGCCCAACCCGAGCACTACGGCTAAGACAAGAATCCCAACGCAAAACCATGCCCAGAATTCTTTGTACCATGGATAAACTTGTTGCTCGAGTTGCATACTAAGCTCCTTAATTAACGTGCTTGAGGCCCAATAAAGGTGGTTTTCGATACGCGATAAATACTTTCGTCATCGGTGGATTTGATGTTGAACTGAACCTTGTTGGGTCCTGCAGCTAAGTTGTCAAAGTCAGCAGATAAAGATACAGGCGTTGAGTAAATTTCGCCAGCACCCACCTCTACAGTCTTCTTACCTTCCAAGCGTAATCCTTCGATACCAGTAGCTTCAATGGTAAAGGTATGGCTCAGCTGATCCTTGTTGATTACGCGCAGTAGGTAGACGTTTTCAATACGGCCATCAAAGTTTTCGCGATATGGAATACGGTCTTTAATTACGTTCAGCTCAACAAGTGTGCGCGCTGTGATGTTATAGCTAAATAAACCGATCATGAATAACAGTGCCGTCGCGTAACCAATAAGGCGCGGGCGCAGCAATTTGGTTTTCGAGCCGGTTAAGTTATGCTCAGTAGTATAGCTAATCAGGCCCTTGTCATAGCCCATTCGGGTCATAACGTCATCACAGACGTCGACGCAAGCTGCACAGCTTATGCACGCAATTTGTAGACCGTCGCGGATGTCAATGCCGGTAGGGCAGACATGAACGCAGAGGTTGCAATCAATGCAGTCACCTAAACCTTCGGCCTTATAATCTGAGCCTTTCTTACGAGCACCGCGCTTTTCACCACGTTCTACATCGTAAGAGACGATAAGGGTGTCCTTGTCGAACATCACACTCTGGAAGCGGGAGTAGGGGCACATATAGATGCAGACCTGTTCGCGCATAAAGCCGGCAGCAAGATAGGTCATGACAGTGAAGAAGGCGATCCAGAAGTAAACTGAACCCGAAGCTTCTCCGCTGATTAAGCTGGGGAATAGTTCACGCACGGGGCTGAAATAGCCCATAAAAGTGAAGGCTGTGACAAAACCAATTAAGAGCCAAAGACCATGCTTGGCGGCGCGACGCAAAAACTTCTCCATAGACATTGGAGCTTTTTCGAGGCGCATGCGCTTGTTGCGGTCTCCTTCAGTTATTTTTTCAACCCAAATAAAAATCCATGTCCAGGTTGTCTGCGGACAAGCATAGCCACACCAAACACGACCCGCAAACACGGTGATGAAAAAGAGACCGAAGGCGCAGATAATAAGTAGCCAAGATAAAAGCATAAAGTCTTGTGGCCAGAACGTTGCGCCGAAAATATAGAATTTACGCTCTGGTAAGTTCCACCAGACGGCTTGGCGATCGCCCCAGTTTATCCAAGCGGTTCCTAAGAACAGTACAAATAATACGGCACCAAAAGCAATGCGAATATTTCTAAAAATTCCAGTGAAGGCTTTCGTAAAAATTTTCGTGCGCTTAGCGTACAGCGTGCCGGATTCGGTTGGAGGGGTTACATTTTTTACAGGTATTTGCTCGCTCATTTGCTTGTTCCGTGGCAGTGAATGGAGTATCCCAGTATTAAGCTGGTTAGCCCAAATGGTACTGGCTGAAGCTATAGTACACTGCTTTAGTCTTAGTTGCGTGAAGTGCGACACCAAGTCACTTCTCGATAATTAGAGGCATGTGAAGTGCTTCGAAAAAGGCTTGGCAGTTCTAAAAAGTGAAGTCTTCTAAAATATTGGAAGAAGGATGCTAAAGCATGTTTATGTGCATCTTAGCATCTTATAGCCGGTAAATTCTAAGCTTTCTCGCGATATTGTTTTTGATATGCCTCAACCTAGCCGATTAAATTTTCGAACAAACTTGGAGTTGTTGTGTAAAAAGTTTTCTTTTAAGGATGAACTTTTGAGGGAAATAAAAAAAGGCCAGCAATGAGCTGGCCCTTTTATTGCTTGTTGTTGAACTATTAGTTACTTAGTCCATACACATAAGCAGCTAGGATGTGTACCTTCTCTTCACCTAAGAACTCAGCTTGAGCAGGCATTACACCGGTACGACCGTTGCGTACTGTATTTTCGATTTGCGATAAACTAGCACCCCAGATCCAACCAGCGGGGCTGGTTAAGTCAGGTGAGCCAAGCATCGCCATACCTTTACCTTCTGGGCCGTGACAGGCGAGACAAGTAGTGGCATACACTTGCTTACCGTTCTCCAAGTCAGCGCTTGTACCCTCAGGAGCTTTCAAGCCAGCCATTTCTTGGCGAACATAGGCAGCAACGTCTTTAACGCCGTCTTCACCTATGATTGCGCCCCAAGCAGGCATTACACCAGTACGACCGTGCAGAATGCTCTTTTGGATAGTCTCAGCGTCGCCACCCCAGCGCCAGTCTTTATCAGCTAGGTTTGGAAAGCCAGGTGAACCCTTGGCGTCCGAACCGTGGCAAATAGCACAGTGGTTAGCAAACAAGCGAGAACCGATATCTATTGCTGCTGGATCTTTAGCAACGTCTTCGATTTTCATAGCTTTGTATTTTGCAAAGATCGGGCCGTATTTCTCATCAGCCTTGGCTACTTCACGTTCCCACTGTTTGGCAGAGGTCCAGCCGTCTTCGTAGCCTGGCAGGATACCCTTGTAGTTACCCATGCCTGGGTAAAGGATAAGGTAGCCGACTGCGAATACAACAGTGCCCATGTAAAGTAAGAACCACCAGCGTGGTAACGGGTTGTCATACTCGCGAATGCCGTCCCAGCTGTTTTCCATTGCTTCTTCGGCGATATCAGCACGTTGGCCTTTTGCCGTTGAAAGTACTAACCACACTAAACCGATAATGGTCATCGTGGTGAGTAATATAACGTACCAACTCCAGAATGATGTCATTGGTGTGTACTCCTAGATGAGTTTTGGTCATTACGGGTATCAGTCGGTAAGCTTTCTTCGCCGAAGGGCAGCATGGCTGCCTCATCGAAACTTTTTTTGCGCTTACTGCTGTATGCCCAAAATACGAGGCACACAAATGCAATGAGAATCATTGCTGTGCCTATACCGCGTATTGTACCTATGTCCATTATGATTACCGTTTGTTCTTGATTGAAGTACCTAGCACCTGCAGGTAAGCAACAATCGCGTCCATTTCGGTTTTACCTTTTACAGCTGCTACCGCGCCGCCCATGTCTTCATCGGTGTAAGGAACGCCGAGAGTTTTCAGAGCTTTCATTTTAGCAACAGTGTGATTACCGGATAGCTTGTTTTGAGCAAGCCAAGGGTATGAAGGCATTTTGGACTCAGGCACCACGTTACGTGGATTGAACAAGTGAGCTTTGTGCCAGTCATCAGAATAGCGGCCGCCAACGCGGTGCAAGTCTGGACCAGTACGCTTAGAACCCCATAAGAATGGGTGATCGTAGACGAACTCACCGGCTACAGAGTAGTGACCATAACGCTCAGTCTCAGCACGGAATGGACGAACCATTTGTGAGTGACAGCCAACACAACCTTCGCGGATATAAATATCACGACCTTCTAGTTGTAGTGCGGTATAAGGCTTGAGGCCCTCAACCGGCTCATTAACTACATCTTGGAATAGGATAGGTACGATTTGTGTTAAGCCGCCAATACTGACGACTAAAATCATGAGCAATGCCATTAAGGCAATGTTCTTTTCAATTGTATCGTGCTTAATCATTAGTGAGCTCCTTCAACCGTGAAACGGTTTGCAGCAGCAGCTTCAGCAGGATCCGCGCTGCGGATTGTTTTCCAAACGTTCCAAGCCATTAGCAGCATACCAACGAAGAAGATAGTTCCACCTATTAGGCGTACCACAAAACCTGGGTGACTTAGCTCAATTGCCTCTTGGAAGGTATAAGTCAGTGTGCCGTCATCGTTAATGGCGCGCCACATCAAACCTTGCGCCAGACCGTTAATCCAGAGCGATGCAATGTAGAGAACGGTACCGATAGTCGACAGCCAGAAGTGGGTGTTGATTAGGTTAATGCTGTACATTTGATCGCGACCAAAGAGGCGTGGAATCACATGATACAGAGAACCAATTGACACCATGGCAACCCAGCCTAAAGCACCAGCATGCACGTGACCAACAGTCCAGTCAGTGTAGTGAGACAGAGCGTTAACTGTCTTAATGGACATCATCGGGCCTTCAAAGGTAGACATACCGTAGAAAGCTAGGGATACCACCAAGAAGCGCAAGATTGGGTCACTACGCAGTTTATGCCATGCACCTGAAAGGGTCATCATACCGTTAATCATACCACCCCAGGATGGAGCCAGTAGGATCAAGGACATAATCATACCAAGGGATTGCGCCCAGTCTGGTAATGCAGTGTAGTGCAAGTGGTGTGGACCTGCCCAAATATAGGTACAGATCAGCGCCCAGAAGTGCACAATTGACAGGCGGTATGAGTAGATTGGACGCTCAGCTTGCTTAGGTACGAAGTAGTACATCATGCCGAGGAAGCCAGCAGTCAAGAAGAACCCTACTGCGTTATGGCCGTACCACCACTGAACCAAAGCATCAGTTGCGCCAGAGTAAATAGAGTAGGACTTAAGTAATCCGCCAGACAGTACAGGTATAGCTAGGCTGTTTATGATGTGTAGCATTGCTACGGTCAAAATAAAACCGCCGAAGAACCAGTTACCTACATAGATGTGTTTCGCTTTGCGTTTGGCTACTGTGCCAAAGAAAACAATGGCATAGCTTACCCAAACTACGGCAATCAAAATATCGATAGGCCACTCAAGCTCTGCATATTCTTTAGAGGTGGTGAAACCTAGCGGTAAGCTGATAGCTGCACAAAGAATTACTAACTGCCAACCCCAAAAGGTGAAAGCTGCAAGCTTAGGTGCAAATAAAGGCGTTTGACAGGTACGTTGCACAGAGTAGTAGCACGTTGCAAACAACGCACAACCACCGAAGGCAAAAATAACTGCGTTCGTGTGGAGCGGACGTAGACGACCATAGGTTGTCCACGGAAGATCCATGTTAAGTTCAGGCCAAACCAGCTGGGCAGCTATCAGAACGCCTACTAGCATTCCGACAATTCCCCAGACCACCGTCATGATGGCAAACTGGCGAACCACCTTATAGTTATAGGCGGAACTCGTTATCGTATTCATATTGAGGTTTTCCATCCGTTTATTAGGGCAGATAATTAGCAAATCACATCAGAGTGAAGTGTTCACAATTGTCACAAAAAAATTGTGACTAAACATGATGCAGTGAGTATTGATAAGGGTCAATAGCGCAAGACTTTAATTGCAGTTTTTACGATTTGGGCGCAAAGGCCTAAGCTAGAGGTCTTTAGTAAGAGTTTTTAAAGTGTGCGGCGGAGCACAACAATGGTTGTCTTAGCTATTTATTAGCATGATCGCTATTGCAATTTTGATGCCAGTGTTGGCGGTCTACGTTTTGATTTTATCGTCACGGGCACATCCATGCTGGTTAAATTATAATTGCTAGCAAAACTAAAGGGAACCATGATTGGCGGAATAGTTTTTTTTGGGGCTTCTCACTCGTTGCGTAATATGGCTTGTGAAATTGGCTTTAGCAGTTCTTGCTGCTGTTGGCGTACGCGTATTAAGGTGATTTTTATGAAAAAAATAGCGTTTATCGGGCTGGGAAATATGGGCTTCCCAATGGCTGGGCACTTAATTAATAAAGGTTATAGCGTAACTGTATATAACAGAACTGCAAGCGTAGCTGAGCGGTGGATTGAACAGTATGGCGGTGAGTCTAGGTTGACGCCAGCGGCAGCAGCAGAAGGTGCGGAAGTTGTTATTACTTGTGTTGGTAATGATGATGATTTGCAGGCTGTAGTGCAGGGTCGTGATGGGGTGTTTAGTGCCATGCAGTCGGGAAGTGTTTTGCTTGATCATACAACGGCTTCTGCCGAAAAAGCGCGCGAACTGGCGAGTCTAGCCGCAACTAAAGGGTTTGCGTTTCTCGATGCGCCTGTTTCTGGGGGGCAGTTGGGAGCAGAGCAGGGTACCTTGACTGCCATGGTGGGTGGTGAGGCTGACGTATTTAATCAGGTTGAGTCTGTGCTGTCTTGTTACACGAAAACTGTCCGCTTAATGGGACCGGTAGGTGCGGGCCAGTTAACGAAAATGGTTAATCAGATCTGTGTTGCAGGTTTGTTGCAGGGTTTGGCTGAGGGGCTGCATTTTGCTGAGCAGGCAGGTTTGGATGTTGAGGCTGTCATGCAAGTTGTTAGTCAGGGAGCTGCTAGTTCTTGGCAGATGCAGAATCGTTATCAAAGCATGCTCGATAGAGAGTTTGATTTTGGTTTTGCGGTTAAATGGATGCGCAAAGATTTACGTTATGTGTTGGATGAGGCTAGAAAACAGGGGGCGCAACTTCCTGTAACGGCTTTAGTAGATCAGTTTTATGCTGATATTGAAGCTATGGGTGGAGCGGATTGGGATACATCTAGCTTGATACAACGCTTGCAGTGTCGCTAATGGAGTGTAGAGCAGGTTGTGGTGCTTGTTGTATTGCGCCTTCGATAAATACAGCTATGCCAGATATGCCGCATGGAAAAGCGGCTGGCGTGCGTTGCTTGCATTTAGATGAAAATAATTTGTGTCAGCTTTTTGGGCAACAGGCACGGCCAAGATTCTGTAAAGAGTTTAGCGCGCAGGAGTATGTTTGCGGAACCAGTAAAGATGAAGCTTTGCAGTTGATTGCGTGGCTGGAGGTGCAAACAAACTAGAAATTTGAAAATAAAAAAGCTGCCCTAGGGCAGCTTTTTTAATGGTCGCAAAATTAACGCTTGTCCATCGGCGTGTATTCACGCTGAGTGTGGCCAGTGTATAGCTGGCGTGGGCGGTTAATTTTGTGGGGTTCAGCAAGCATTTCTAACCAGTGTGAAATCCAGCCGGCTGTGCGAGACATGGCGAAGATTACTGTAAACATGCTGGTTGGAATGCCAATGGCTTTCAAAATAATGCCGGAGTAGAAATCAACGTTCGGGTAGAGGTTACGTTCTTTGAAGTAAGGATCGTTAAGTGCGTACTCTTCTAGTTTCATCGCTAGATCCAACTGAGGATCGTTGATGCCTAGCTCTGACAATACTTCGTCACAGGTCTGCTTCATCACTTGTGCGCGTGGGTCGAAGTTCTTATACACGCGGTGACCAAAGCCCATTAGCTTGAATGGATCGTTCTTGTCTTTTGCCTTAGCAATAAACTTGTCGATGTTTGATGCATCGCCAATCTCATCCAGCATCAGTAGCACTGCTTCGTTGGCGCCACCGTGTGCTGGTCCCCATAGGGCAGCAATACCGGCAGCCATACAGGCAAATGGGTTGGCGCCCGTTGAGCCAGTTAAGCGTACTGTAGAGGTTGAAGCGTTTTGCTCGTGGTCGGCATGGAGAATGAAAATACGCTCCATAGCGCGTGCCAACACAGGGTTAATAGGCTTAATTTCTGCAGGTGTGTTAAACATCATGTGCAAGAAATTCTCAGCGTAGCTGAGGTCGTTGCGTGGGTACATGATGGGCTGGCCGACAGAATACTTGTATGCCATCGCTGCAATAGTTGGCATCTTGGAGATTAGGCGGTGTGCAGAGATTTCACGGTGCTTTGGATTATCGTTATCCAGAGAGTCGTAATAAAACGCTGACAGAGCACCAACGATTCCGCATAGTACGGCCATTGGGTGAGCGTCACGACGGAAGCCGTTGAGGAAAGATTTTAGCTGCTCGTTCACCATGGTGTGACTCATGATGGTGTTAACGAACTCATCTTTTTGTGCTTTGCTTGGTAGCTCGCCATGAATCAATAAATAGCAGGTTTCGAGGTAGTCTGATTTTGCTGCTAATTCCTCGATGGGGTAGCCGCGGTGCAGAAGGATACCTTTGTCGCCATCAATATAGGTGATTTTTGATTCACATGAAGCGGTAGACATAAAACCGGGGTCATAAGTGAAATAACCGCTCGCTATCAGGCTACGTACATCAATAACATCAGGGCCCAGAGTGCCCGATAAAACAGGAAATTCGATGGGGGCTGCGCCCTCTTCGATGATCAACTGCGCTTTTTTGTCAGCCATTTTGGCCTCCTAGTTTTGCTTGAAATCATCACGGCCCATGTTTGGACCCGCAACATAATAGTAATATGAGTGTGAATGTCAATTTGTTAATATTCACTTAAATGAAACTGAGAGACATTCGGATGCGATTAACAGCAGTTACAGATAATGGCTTAGTTTGTCAAAGAGAGGCAATGCGCTTTTAGGCGAATGTTTTTACATTGTCATTAGGGGTGTATTTACACTATACTCGGTAGCTGATTGGCAGCAGGACTTGAGCCTAGCTTGCCGATTACCACTATGATGGTGACGAGCACCTAATTAGGAGGTTTTTGAATAAGAAGGTAAATAAGCCGAAATTAAGAGGATTGAATGCAGAAGTTTTTGTATTCACTGATTTTACTTGATTTAGGTCAAATTTGTCGATTATTCAGAAGTTTCTTAGGTGTTTTTCCGACAACCAGCCCTTTGGGCTCTCTAAGTGTGATGACGCCGTGAATAGCCAACGACCTGTAAACCTAGATCTTAGGACAATAAAATTACCCATCACTGCATATTCTTCTATTCTGCATAGAATTTCAGGTGTAATCCTGTTCTTTGGGCTTATCGTACTCATGTACGGATTAGATAAGTCCTTAACGTCAGAGCAGGGTTTTGCCGAAGTTAAGCAGTTTATGACTAATCCGTTAGTTAAATTTGTAGTATGGGGACTCATTTCTGCACTTCTATACCATTTGGTGGCTGGAATACGTCACCTGATAATGGATTTGGGTATTGGTGGAGAGCTGGATGCTGCAAAGCTAGGCGCTAAAGCCGTGCTAGTACTTTCAGCCGTACTAACTCTGATAGTAGGAGTATGGATATGGTAACTAGTGTAACTAACTTCTCGCGCTCCGGGCTTTATGACTGGATGGCGCAACGTGTGTCAGCTGTAGTGCTGGCTGCTTATACCCTGTTTTTATTAGGGTATGTACTGGCTAATCCGAATATGGATTACGCTCAGTGGGATGCTTTGTTTGCGCAAAGCTGGATGCGGATTTTTAGTTTACTGACGCTGGTTGCGTTAGGTGCCCACGCATGGGTGGGAATGTGGACTATTACCACTGACTACTTAACACCGATGACCTTAGGTAAGTGGGCCGGCGGTGTTCGCTTTTTAGCGCAATCATTCTGTGGCGTACTCATGTTCGTGCTCTTTGTTTGGGGCATCCAAATCCTTTGGGGAATTTAATCCATGTCCAGTATTCGTACTCTTTCTTATGATGCCATCATAGTTGGTGGCGGTGGCGCCGGTATGCGCGCCTCTTTACAATTGGCACAAGGCGGTCACAAGACAGCCGTTGTAACAAAAGTTTTCCCGACGCGTTCGCATACAGTATCAGCTCAGGGTGGTATTACCTGTGCGATTGCTTCGGATGACCCGAACGATGATTGGCGCTGGCATATGTACGATACCGTTAAGGGCTCCGACTATATCGGCGACCAAGACGCTATCGAATACATGTGTTCAGTTGGCCCAGAAGCTGTCTATGAATTAGAGCACATGGGTATGCCTTTCTCGCGTACTGAGACCGGTCGTATTTATCAGCGTCCATTTGGTGGTCAGTCCAAGGACTACGGGCGCGGCGGACAAGCAGCGCGTACCTGTGCTGCAGCTGACCGTACCGGACATGCTTTATTGCATACTTTGTATCAAGCAAACCTGAAAAGCGGCACCAGCTTCTTAAATGAGTGGTATGCCGTTGACTTGGTAATGAACCAAGATGGTGCTTGCGTAGGTGTGATTGCAATCTGTATTGAAACAGGTGAAACCGTTTATATCCGTGCTAAAGCTGTTGTGTTAGCAACAGGTGGTGCAGGACGTATTTTCTCATCAACCACAAACGCATTGATTAATACCGGTGACGGAGTGGGCATGAGCCTGCGCGCTGGTGTTCCAATGCAAGATATGGAAATGTGGCAGTTCCACCCAACCGGTATTGCCGGCGCGGGCGTTCTGGTAACAGAAGGTTGCCGTGGTGAAGGTGGTTACCTGATTAATAAGCATGGCGAGCGCTTCATGGAGCGTTATGCACCAAACGCTAAAGACTTAGCCGGCCGTGACGTTGTTGCGCGCTCAATGGTTAAGGAAATCTTGGCTGGTAATGGTTGTGGACCAAATGGCGACCACGTATTGCTCAAGCTGGATCACCTTGGTGAAGAAGTGCTGCACAGCCGTCTACCAGGTATTTGTGAGCTGTCAAAAACCTTCGCTCACATTGACCCAGTGGTTGCGCCCATTCCAGTTGTACCAACCTGCCACTATATGATGGGTGGTATTGCTACTAACATTCATGGTCAGGCGATTGCGCAAGATGCCAACGGCGAAGATAAAATTATCGAAGGCTTGTTTGGAGTCGGTGAAGTGACCTCAGTATCGGTGCACGGTGCCAACCGCTTAGGCGGTAACTCGTTGCTTGACTTGGTTGTGTTTGGTCGTGCTGCAGGACTGTACCTAGAGAAGAGCTTGCGTGAAGGTGTTGAAACACGCAGTGCTGGCGAAAGTGATTTAGAGCAATCGCTATCAAGACTAGCAGCTTTGAATGAGCGTACAGCCGGTGAGGATGTTGCACCACTGCGTAAAGAGCTGCAAAGCTGTATGCAAAACTACTTCGGCGTATTCCGCACCGGTGAGTTCATGCAGAAGGGTATTGCTGAATTAGCCACCCTGCGAGAGCGCGTTGAAAATGTTAAGATCAACGATAAGAGCAACGCATATAACACTGCTCGTATTGAAGCTCTTGAGTTGCAAAACCTGTTTGAGGTAGCTGAAGCGACTGCAATTGCTGCTGAAGCACGTAAAGAGTCACGTGGTGCACATGCGCGTGAAGACTTTGAAAGTCGTGATGATGAGAATTGGTTGTGTCACAGTATGTACTTCCCAGCAGAAAAGCGTGTTGGTAAGCGTGCTGTTAACTTCTCGCCGAAAACGGTTCCTGCATTTGAACCCCAAGAACGTACTTATTAAGGGTTATCAAGATGTCTTTGCCTAAAATATTAAAAGTTAGCGTCTATCGCTATAATCCAGAAGTTAATTCTGCGCCATTTATGCAAACATTTGATGTTGACATTGATGGTAAGGATATGATGGTTCTGGATGTGCTGCAGCTCATCAAAGAAGAAGACGAGGCGTTTGCCTTCCGTCGTTCATGTCGTGAAGGAGTTTGTGGCTCGGATGGTATGAGTATGGCGGGCGTAAACGGTCTCGCCTGCATTACGCCACTGTCCACAGTAGTGAAAAACGATACCTTAGTGGTTCGTCCACTACCAGGATTGCCAATTATTCGTGACTTGGTTGTAGATTTGACCATCTTCTATCAGCAATATGAGAAGGTGCAGCCTTATCTGCAAAATGATACCCCAGCACCGGCAATTGAGCGCCTACAGAGCCCAGAAGATCGTGCTAAGTTAGACGGACTTTATGAATGTATTCTGTGTGCGTGCTGCTCGACAGGTTGTCCTTCTTTCTGGTGGAATCCAGATAAGTTCCTAGGACCATCTGCATTGTTACAAGCGTATCGTTTCTTGGCTGATAGCCGTGATACTAAAACAAGCGAGCGCTTGTCGCGTTTGGATGACCCGTTTAGTGTTTTCCGTTGCCGCGACATTATGAACTGTACCAACGTATGTCCGAAAGGCCTCAATCCGAACCGCGCGATTGGTAATATTCGTAGTATGCTGTTACAGAACGCGACCTAATAAATAATTAGTCGCACAATCGCCCACTCAAAACAATGAGTGGGCGAACTCTTAACTAAAGGCAACCCAAAAAGTTGCTTTGCAAGTAAATGACGACCAGCAGGGGCACCTGGGTTGCTTCCCAGACTATCTGCAGGAACCGTAGTGGCTTAACTGAAGTCGCTGCTACAAATGGCTTCTTATAGTTACTCTGGTCCCAAGCCGGTAGTGTCCCCCTTACCAAGGGTGACCTAGCATGCAAGAAAGCGTAATGCAGCGTATGTGGAGTAGCGCCCACCTATCAGGTGGAAATGCTGCCTATGTTGAAGAGCTCTATGAGCTTTATCTTCACGATCCTAATTCCGTTTCAGAGGAGTGGCGAGCTTATTTCCAAAAGCTGCCGACTACCACTGGCGGTTTAAGCTCCGATGTTTCGCACTCTACCGTGCGCGAACAGTTTGTGTTGCTGGCTAAAAATCAGCGCCGTGCTCAGCCCGTTTCGGCAAGTAGCGTAAGCACTGAGCATGAAAAGAAACAAGTCGAAGTCTTACGTCTAATCCAAGCCTATAGGATGCGTGGTCATCAAGCTTCAAAGCTTGACCCGTTGAATCTTTGGGTGCGTCCAATGCAACCTGATTTGACCGTACAACACTATGGTCTTACGGATGCTGATCTAGATACGGTTTTTCACACCGGTGATTTAAATATAGGTAAAGAAGAGGCTACGTTGCGAGAAATCCAACAGGCTTTGTATGAGACCTATTGCGGCACTATTGGTGCTGAATTTACTCATATAGTGGATTCTGAGCAGCGTCGCTGGTTCCAGCAGCGTTTAGAAAGCGTGCGCAGCAATCCTGCTTTTTCTGTTGACGTAAAAGAACATATTCTTGAGCGCTTAACTGCCGGTGAAGGGCTAGAGAAATATCTAGGCACCAAGTACCCAGGCACTAAGCGTTTTGGACTTGAGGGGGGTGAAAGCTTCATCCCCTTAATGGATGAAATTATCCAGCGTGCGGGATCCTACGGTATTAAAGAAGTAGTTGTGGGCATGGCACACCGTGGACGTTTAAATGTTCTGGTCAATACCTATGGTAAAAATCCGCAAGACTTATTTGATGAGTTTGATGGCAAGCGCGTCGAAGGACTAAGCTCAGGTGACGTTAAATATCACCAAGGCTTCTCTTCTAATGTGATGACTCCGGGCGGGGAAATCCATATTGCTTTAGCCTTTAACCCATCGCATCTGGAAATTGTATCTCCGGTGGTGGAGGGTTCGGTGCGTGCACGTCAAGACCGTCGTAACGACCCATTAGGCGACAAAGTTCTGCCTATCACTGTGCATGGTGACTCTGCGTTTGCGGGTCAGGGTGTCGTACAAGAAACCTTTCAAATGTCACAAACCCGCGCTTATAAAACGGGCGGAACGCTACGTCTGGTGATTAACAACCAAGTCGGTTTTACAACAAACAAGCCTGAAGATACACGCTCTACTGAATACGCTACCGATGTGGCGAAAATGATTCAGGCGCCTATTTTGCACGTGAACGGTGACGACCCAGAGGCAGTTATTTTCGCCACACAGCTGGCTGTTGATTACCGCATGCAGTTTAAGCGTGACATCGTTATTGACTTAGTTTGTTACCGTCGCCGTGGTCATAACGAGTCCGATGAGCCAAGTGGTACACAACCCTTGATGTATCAGATAATCAGCAAGCAACCTACTACGCGTGAGCTTTATGCTGAGCAGCTAGTTAAAGAAGGTAGCCTGACCGCCGAGCAAACTCAGCAGTTAGTCGATGAATACCGCACTGCGTTAGATAATGGCGAGCACGTTGCTAAAAGTCTGGTGCAAGAACCCAACGAAGAGCTATTTGTTGATTGGACGCCTTATTTGGGCCATGCCTGGACGGCGCGTCATGACACGCGATTTGATCTAAAAACGCTACAGGAAATCACGCATAGATTGCAAGATACCCCTGATGGTTTTGTGGTGCAGCGTCAAGTGGCTAAGGTGTTAGAAGATCGCCGTAAAATGGCCGCTGGTGGATTGCCCATCAACTGGGGCTTTGCTGAAACTGCCGCCTATGCGACTCTTATTTATGAAGGTCATCCTGTACGCATCACCGGACAAGACGTAGGGCGTGGTACGTTCTCGCACCGTCATGCGGTATTGCATAACCAGAAAAACGGTGAGACCTACGTTGCACTGCAAAACGTAAATGAGGATCAGCCGCGCTTCAGTATTTATGACTCGTTCTTGTCAGAAGAAGCTGTATTGGCGTTTGAATACGGTTACGCAGGAACAATGCCTAATTCGCTCGTGATTTGGGAAGCGCAGTTTGGTGACTTTGCTAACGGTGCGCAGGTAGTAATTGACCAATTTATTAGCAGTGGTGAAACCAAGTGGGGACGTTTGTCAGGTTTGACTATGCTTCTGCCACACGGCTATGAAGGTCAGGGACCTGAGCACTCCTCTGCACGTTTAGAGCGTTTCTTGCAGCTTTGTGCTGAGCACAATATGCAGGTCTGTGTGCCGACTACACCAGCGCAGGTTTACCATATGCTGCGCCGTCAGGCGATTCGCCCACTGCGTAAGCCATTGATTGCCTTAACACCTAAGTCTTTGTTACGTCATAAGTTAGCGATTTCTACTTTAGAAGACTTGGCTGAAGGTTCGTTCCAGACTGTAATTGGTGAGGTGGATACACTGGCAGCAGATAAGGTCGAGCGTCTGATTATGTGTAGCGGTAAGGTTTATTATGACTTGCTAGAAAAGCGCCGTGCCGAAGGAACTGATAACGCTGCCATTGTGCGTATTGAGCAGCTGTATCCATTCCCAGAGGAAGATTTGGCGGAAGAGTTCGCTAAGTACAAAAACCTCAAGCACGTGGTTTGGTGTCAAGAAGAGCCAATGAACCAAGGGGCTTGGTATTGCAGTCAGCATCATATGCGCCGTGTGGCGTCGGATTATAACCAAAGCTTGGTGTTGCAATATGCAGGACGTGCTGCTTCAGCATCGCCAGCCTGTGGTTATCCTTCGCAGCACGCCGAAGAACAAGAGCAGCTTTTGCAGGATGCTTTTAACGTTTAACAGTAAAGGCCGTAGCCTGAGCTACGGCCATCGAACTCCCAAATTGATAGGATAATGAAGATGGCAATTGAAATTAAAGCTCCAGCTTTTCCAGAGTCCATAGCAGACGGTACTGTTGCTACTTGGCACAAACAAGTAGGCGAATCTGTTAAGCGTGATGAACTTATTGTAGATATTGAGACCGATAAGGTCGTCATGGAAGTATTGGCCGAAGCTGACGGTGTTATTACTGAGATCGTTGCAGCAGAAGGCGCAACTGTTCTCAGTGGTGAGCTATTGGGTAAACTGGATACGCAAGCTACCGCCAGTGCAGCCCCCGCAGCAGAGGCAGCGCCACAGGCAGCAGCAGCTACAACTGCAGAGCCGATTTTGTCACCTGCAGCACGCAAAATTGCTGAGGAAAACGCACTGAATCCAGCCAGCATTCAAGGTACAGGTAAAGACGGTCGCGTTACTAAAGAAGACGCTGTCGCAGCTGCTGCTGGTAAGCCTGCCGCTGCTGCGCGTCCTGCTGCAGTTGCGGCTGAAGCGCCGCTGTTTGCCGCCGGTGATCGTACCGAGAAGCGTGTACCAATGACGCGCTTGCGCGCCAAGGTAGCTGAGCGCTTGGTCGAAGCCCAGTCCACTATGGCAATGTTGACGACCTACAACGAAGTTAATATGAAGCCGATCATGGAGTTGCGTGCCAAATACAAAGACCTGTTCGAAAAAACTCATAACGGTACGCGTCTAGGTTTCATGTCCTTCTTCGTCAAGGCCGCAACCGAAGCGCTGAAACGTCAACCTGGCGTTAACGCGTCCATTGATGGCAAAGACGTTGTCTATCACGGCTATCAGGATATCGGCGTAGCTGTATCCAGCGACCGTGGTCTGGTGGTTCCTGTATTGCGCAATGCTGAGTTCATGAGTCTGGCTGAAATTGAAGCCACCATTCGTGAGTACGGCCTGAAGGCGCGTGATGGCAAGCTAACTATTGAAGAAATGACCGGTGGTACCTTTACTATCTCTAATGGTGGTGTCTTTGGATCGCTGCTATCGTCGCCAATTGTTAACCCACCACAAACTGCGATTTTAGGCATGCACAAAATTCAAGAGCGTCCAATGGCAGTGAATGGCGAAGTGGTTATTCTGCCGATGATGTACTTAGCGCTGTCTTATGACCACCGTTTGATTGACGGAAAAGAAGCCGTGACGTTCTTGGTCACCATGAAAGACTTGCTTGAAGATCCAGCACGTCTACTCTTGGATATCTAAATGTTTAATTCTAGCCGTTCCTTGTCAGTGAGCGGCTAGAGTCAATGTGGTATGTACCACTACCCGAGGAAACCTCATGTCACAAAAATTTGATGTGCTCGTAATCGGAGCAGGCCCCGGCGGATATGTTGCGGCAATTAGAGCGGCACAGTTAGGGTTGAAAACAGCCTGTATCGAAAAATACCAAGGTAAAGATGACAAGCTGGCTTTAGGTGGAACCTGCTTAAACGTTGGTTGTATCCCATCTAAAGCGCTGCTCGACAGTTCTTGGAAATACCATGAAGCCAAAGAAAGCTTTGGTCAGCATGGTATTAGCGTAAAAGATGTGGCGATGGACGTACCTGCCATGATCGGCCGCAAAACCACTATCGTTAAAAACCTTACAGCGGGTATTGCTGGCTTATTTAAAGCCAACGGTGTTACCACTATCGAGGGACACGGTAAACTGCTAGCCAACAAGCAGGTTGAAGTCACGGGTCTAGACGGCACTGTACAAGTCTACGAAGCAGATAGCATTATTATCGCTGCAGGTTCACAGCCGATTGATATCCCACCTGCACCTGTTGACCAAGAAGTGATTGTTGACTCAACTGGCGCTTTGGAATTCCAAGAGGTACCGAAAAAGCTTGGTGTAATTGGCGCTGGCGTGATCGGCCTAGAATTGGGTTCTGTGTGGGCACGCTTAGGCGCAGAGGTAACTGTTATTGAGGCGCAAGAGCAATTTTTGCCTGCTGTCGATGAGCAGGTTGCCAAAGAAGCACTAAAGGTTTTAACCAAACAGGGTCTGAATATTCGTTTGGGTGCGCGCTTGACTGCTACGCAAGTTGAGAAAAACCAAGTTACCGTCAGCTTTACTGAAGCCAATGGTGAGCAGCAAATGACTTTTGATAAGTTGATTGTAGCTGTAGGTCGTCGCCCTGAAACCTCAAATTTATTGGCTGCTGATAGCGGTGTCACTCTGGATGAACGTGGTTCTATCTATGTAGATGATCAGTGTGCAACCAGTGTTCCGGGAGTGTATGCCATTGGTGACGTAGTGCGTGGACCCATGCTGGCGCACAAAGCTTCCGAAGAAGGTGTGATGGTTGCAGAGCGTATCGCCGGTCAGAAAACTCAAATGAACTACGACTTAATTCCGGGCGTGATTTACACACACCCAGAAATTGCTGGCGTAGGTAAAACTGAGCAGACCCTTAAAGGTGAAGGCGTAGCCATCAATGTGGGCGTGTTTCCTTTCGCCGCCAGTGGTCGCGCCATGGCCGCTAACGACACCACAGGTTTTGTGAAAATCATTGCTGATGCACAAACCGATCGCGTGCTGGGTGTGCATGTTATTGGTCCTAGCGCGGCTGAATTGGTTCAGCAAGGTGCGATAGCGATGGAGTTTGGTACCAGTGCGGAAGATCTGGGTATGATGGTCTTCTCGCATCCAACCCTGTCTGAGACTATGAAAGAAGCTGCGTTAGCAGTAAACGGCAAAGCGATACACATTGGGAATCGCAAAAAGCGTTAAAATAAAAAAGCCGCCTCACTGGGCGGCTTTTTTATTAATGCAATGTGGCTAATTAATGTACAAGAGGTTCGGGCATGAACATACATGAATATCAGGCCAAACAGCTCTTTGCCGATTACGGCTTACCCGTGGCGCGCGGGGTGGTGGCTACTCGAGTCGATGAGATAAGCCAAGCCTGCACCAGCCTAGGCGGCCAGTGTTGGGTGGTGAAAACTCAAGTGCATGCAGGAGGGCGTGGTAAGGCGGGTGGTGTTAAACTGGTGCGCTCTATCACTGAGGCGGAAGATTTTGCGCGGCACTGGTTGGGTGAGCGGCTGGTAACCTATCAGTCGGATGCTAAGGGCCAGCCAGTCCACAGTATTCTGATTGAGAAGTGCGTAGAGTTTACGCAAGAGTTGTATCTTAGTGTTGTGATTGATCGAGCCAAACAAAAAGTTGTCTTTATCGCCTGTGCTGAAGGCGGCGTGGATATTGAACAGGTTGCGCAGCGCACACCAGAAAAAATTTTGCAGACCAGCATTGACCCTATGGTAGGGCCGCTACCCTTTCAAGCACGATCCTTGGGTTACCAATTAGGCTTAAATAATGAGCAGGTGCGTCAGTTCAGTAGGTTGTTTGTTAATCTAGTCCGCTTGTTTATAGAGCGTGATCTATCACTGCTGGAAGTAAACCCGCTGGTTATTAAAACCGATGGAGAGCTGTTTTGCCTCGATGCCAAAGCTAACGTGGATGATAATGCCCTGTACCGTCAAGCCAAAATGCGTGCGTTGCGTGACATTAGCCAAGAAGACCCACGCGAAGCGCATGCGGCAAAATTCGATCTTAATTATGTTGCCCTAGATGGCAATATTGGTTGCATGGTCAATGGTGCAGGTTTAGCTATGGGCACCATGGATATGGTCAGTCTTTATGGGGGTGAGCCGGCTAACTTTCTTGATGTCGGTGGTAGCGCCGATAAAGCACGGGTCACTGAAGCCTTTAAAATCATTCTTTCTGATGAGCACGTAAAAGCCGTACTGGTTAATATTTTTGGCGGCATAGTGCGCTGCGATATTATCGCTGAGGGCATTATGGGTGCGGTAGCCGAAGTCGGAGTGCAAGTGCCTGTAGTGGTACGGCTTGAAGGTAACAACGCTGAGCTAGGTGCCGACATGCTGGCTAAAAGTGGCTTAAATATTATTGCTGCTCAGAGCTTGAGCGAGGCTGCTCAGTTGGCGGTAAAAGCAGCGGAGGGGCAGCAATGAGTATTCTGATAAATAAAGACACCAAAGTGATTTGTCAGGGGTTTACCGGTACGCAGGGTACGTTTCATTCTCAGCAAGCACTTGAGTACGGCACGCAAATGGTCGGCGGAGTTACGCCAGAAAAAGGCGGTACCGTGCACCTGGGTTTGCTGGTCTTTAATACGGTGCAAGAAGCCGTAAAGGCTACCGGCGCTGATACGTCAGTGATTTATGTGCCGGCACAGTTTTGCAAAGACTCGATTCTGGAAGCGGCTTTTGCTGGCATCAAGTTAATTGTCTGCATCACTGAGGGCGTGCCAACGCTGGATATGCTGCTGGTAAAGCACAAGTGTGATGAGCTGGGCGTGCGCTTAATAGGTCCGAATTGCCCTGGAGTAATTACACCGGGTGAATGCAAAATTGGTATTCAGCCGGGCTATATCCATCAGCCGGGTAAAGTGGGCATTGTATCGCGCTCGGGTACGCTTACCTATGAGGCGGTTAAGCAAACGACGGATGCGGGTTTTGGTCAGTCCACCTGTGTTGGTATTGGTGGTGATCCAATTCCGGGCTCAAGTTTTGTGGATATGCTGGAGTTGTTTGAACAGGATGAGCAAACCGAAGCCATTGTCATGATTGGTGAGATTGGTGGTACTGCCGAAGAAGAAGCGGCTGTGTATATCAAACAGCATGTTACTAAACCAGTGGTTGCCTATATTGCTGGGGTGACAGCGCCTCCTGGAAAACGCATGGGGCATGCTGGAGCCATCATTGCAGGTGGCAAGGGCTCAGCGGAGGATAAGTTTGCTGCGCTTGAAGATGCCGGAGTAACCACCGTGCGTTCGCTAGCAGAAATAGGGACAGCCTTAGCAAAAGTGACTGGTTGGCAAATTAAGTAACAGGTTACAATAGTCAAAGCCGCCAACAGGCGGCTTTTTTCATTAAGGTTGCAGCTGCATGAAGTCACTCTCAAAATCACAAATTATGGCGCTTGGTTTTATGACCTTTGCCTTGTTTCTCGGAGCGGGAAATATTATTTTTCCAGCAGCGGCAGGCGTGCAATCAGGTAGCCAGCTGTGGTTAGTAGCAATGGGTTTTTTGCTTACTGGCGTGGGCTTGCCGCTGGCTACAGTAATAGCTTTAGCCAAGGTTGGTGGTGGCTTGCAAACTCTGACGGCACCTATAGGCATGCGTGCAGGAACGGTGTTTGCCATTATGGTCTACTTGGCAATTGGCCCATTTTTCGCCACGCCGCGCACTGCAGTGGTCGCCTATGAAATAGGAATAGTGCCTTTTTTTGGTGAGCATTGGTGGCTATTACTGCTGTTTAGCAGTCTGTATTTTGCAGCAGTGCTTTATTTAGCGCTTAACCCCAATAAAATATTGGTGCGAATCGGTCAGTTCATTACTCCAGTCTTATTGGCTGCCCTTGTATTGCTTGGCTTGGCGACGTTATTCAATCCTGCTGGAAGCTTGGGGGAAGCAAGAGGTCATTATGCTAGCCAACCTATGACGCAGGGTTTTCTTGATGGTTATTTGACCATGGATGCCTTGGGTGCTCTGGTATTTGGTGTGGTGATTGCCGGAACAATCCGCAGTCAGGGTGTCACTGAACTTAAGCAAATCACGCGCTATTCAATTTATGCTGGGCTTATTGCTGCGCTTGGTTTATCTGTGGTGTATGTGTCTTTATTTTATCTTGGCGCAACCAGCCATCAGATTGCTGCGGATGCCACAAATGGCGGACAGGTTTTAGCTATCTACGTGCATTATGCTTTTGGTGATTGGGGTATTTTACTGTTGTCCGTGGTTATTACTCTTGCCTGTTTAACCACCGCCACTGGACTGCTGGCGGCCTGTGGAGAATACTTTAAGCAGTTGTGGGGTATTCGCTATCAAAGAACAGTGGTGTCTTTTACGCTGTTTAGTTTGGTGGTTGCCAATCAAGGTTTAACCCAGCTGATTAAGGTGTCAGTACCAGCCTTGGTGGGGCTGTATCCATTAGCGATAGTGTTGGTGTTGTTAAGTTTCCTAAAGCCCATTTGGTACAACCCAGGGCGCGTATTTAAGCCCGTGTTATTAATGACGCTGGTTTTTGGGTTGATTGATGCATTAGTGGTGGTGGGGATTGATTGGCAGTTACTGACAGTTTTCCAGCAGTTACCCTTGGCGCACAAGCAGATGGCTTGGGTGATGCCCGTGTGTGTAGCAATAATTCTATTAACGCTGTTGGATAGAAAACAAAATAATGCTGCCAAAAAATACGCGCAGCCATAGACTAGTAAATATTCAAGTTAAAGGGTAAACACCATGGCAGCGATACTCATTCTTGCAGGCTTGTTGATTTTTTTATTAGGCTGGCTTTGGCTGATTTGGCGCGCTTTTATGTTTAAGCCTTTTTGGGGTTTAGCCGTGGTGTTGCCGCCTCTTGCGGTTATCTTTTTGCTGCTGCATTGGCGCCGTGCGGTGCTGCCCTTAATGGCGCTGTTTGTTGGCGTGGGTGTGCTGGTGGCAGGCAGCTACCAGTTGGCTACCGAGCAACCGGAGAAATGGCAAAAAATAATGGCGTGGCATTGGTTTTCAGGTGGAAAAGAGCAGGCTCTAGAGCATGATGGGCAGGTACAGGGCACTATCTTTGGACAGCGTTTTTTAGCCGATTCTGTCGAACTTGATAAGAATGTAGTGTATTTACGTGAAAACTCTGCTGATGGTTTTGCCGCTCAGATAAAAATCACATTACTCAGCGTACCTAATTTGCAACAACAAAATGGTTTGTTTGTTGATGTGCTGCCTGATGATCAACAGCCAGTACCGCAAATTGAAATTCTCTGGTACGACTACCAGCGCGGACAAAGATTGATAAAGCAGATAAAGGCTGACTACACCCTGCACATAGCTTTAAACAGCCAGCCGCCGAATAAGTTGGTGGGCAATTTTTATCTGGCACTAGCAAAGTCGCAACACACGCAGGTTTCCGGTGTGCTGGAAGTGAACAGCGATAAGTTGCGCTATCAGGGAACGCAGGTTGATTTAAGTTATGACCATGCGCAAACGATCGATTATTTATTGCATAACTACAGTCGCAGCCTACTGGAAGTGGACAATTTGCATTTTAAGCGTACATCCAAGCTTGATATGTTTTCTGTGCCGTTGTCGGTGCAAGGTCAGCTGTTGATTGCTAACAAGAGTTTTCCAGTGCAGTTTACTTTGACCAAAGATCAGCGCTGGCAAGTAGTCGACTCAAATCTTGCGGCCATAGCCCAGCAACTGGCTGCACGTGACAGCATACAAGTAGAGCAGGCCGAGGAGTTCTCATTGGCGCATCTGTTAGCTAATTTTAACGGCTATCTAAACCAAGAAATGCAGGTTAAAACCATTAATAGGCATAATTTTACAGGCTATTTTCAGGGTCTGAATGCTGAGGGTGGTTTGATTTTCAAACGCAGCATGCATAAAGGTGGTGAAGTGACTTTTCAGCTGCAGCCGGATGAAATAGAAGAAATTATGTGGATGTCAGAACAGTAAGGGGTTTTTGCTTGAATTATTTTTTGCCGCCCCCATCTCCCAGTGCATGACCGTATCACGGTGGTTTATAACTGTGGAGTTAAATAATGACTGTAGACGCACAAAAAGAAACGCTTGGTTTTCAAACTGAAGTAAAGCAATTACTGCATCTAATGATTCACTCTTTGTATTCCAATAAAGAGATTTTCCTACGCGAGTTGATTTCTAACGCATCTGATGCGGCGGATAAATTGCGTTTTGAGGCGCTATCTAAGCCTGAGTTGTTAGAGCAAGATCCTGAGCTGAAAATTCGTATCAGCTTTGATAAAGAGGCTAATACCCTGACCATCGAAGATAACGCTATTGGCATGAGTCGTGATGAGGTGATTAACCACTTAGGTACCATCGCTAAGTCGGGTACGTCCGAGTTTTTGAAGAACCTCACAGGGGATCAAAAGAAAGATTCACAGCTGATTGGCCAGTTTGGCGTGGGCTTTTATTCAGCCTTTATTGTTGCGGATAAGGTGGAAGTCTTTACCCGTCGTGCCGGCTTAAGTGCTGAGGAAGGCGTATTGTGGAGCTCAGCCGGTGAGGGTGAGTTTGATATCTCTACCATTAATAAACCTGAGCGTGGCAGCCGCATCGTGTTGCATTTAAAACCAGACGCCCGCGAATATGCTGATGGCTGGCGCTTGCGTAATGTCATCACCAAGTATTCTGATCATGTGGCGCTGCCGATTGA
>Ga0265293_10000528_pt1 | contig 90995 bp, 86 predicted proteins | sample Munlanlewell138R_FD_192505 | JGI IMG/M metagenome (GOLD analysis project Ga0265293, IMG submission 192505) | Leachate microbial communities from a municipal landfill in Southern Ontario, Canada - Leachate well 138R | ecosystem: Engineered > Solid waste > Landfill > Unclassified | place: Canada... | reverse complement strand
GGGGCCAGTGTCGTGGGGGCCAGTGTCGTGGGGGCCAGTGTCGTGGGGGCCAGTGTCGCGGGGAGTGGCCTCGAACCGGAGGACGGCGGCCCAGTCGAAGGGGACGGCGGTGCGCAGGGCCTGCATCACGGCGCGGGCGGCGGCGGGAGCGTCCGAGACGTCGCGCAGCGCCTCCAGCGCGTCCACCTGCGCGGCCAGCGCCGCCGTGCCTGCCTCGGGCGGGCTCGCGGTGGTGAGGTCGGTGCCAGGGTTGGTGCCAGGGTCAGTCATGGTGTCGCCGGGCCCGGCCTCGAGGGCTGGCCCGGCCTCGAGGGCTGGTGCGGTGTCGAGGGCTGGCGTGGGGGCCTCGGGCTGGCGGGCGCGGGGCTGCTCCGGGCGCGCGGGCGCCGCCTCGCGTGCGGCCTCCTGCACGGCCTCCCGTGCGGCCTCAGGGCCGGAGGTGGTGGTGGGGGGCTCGATGGCGACGACGGAGAGGTCGGCGGATCGGGTGACCGGGGTGATGGCGGTGTCCAGGAGAACCTCATCCCGTGCATACCGGTACGCCAGGCGTCCCGTCCATGTCCCGCCCGTGGCCAGCGCGATGAGCGCAGCCACGGGGGCGCCTGGTTCGAGTGGAAGGAGCGAGGCCCAGTCGCGGCCAGCCAGGGCGTCCGCGTCAGGGGCGCCCAGCAGCAGGCACGCTCGCCGCTCCGCCGTGACAATTGTGCCGTCACGACGCACGATAAGCCAGCCGGATCGGCCCCCCGGCGGTTGACGCTTCTCGTCAGGTCCTTCGTCCATCTCGCCCTGGGCCTCGGTGGGCGCGGCCGGCCCCGGCGCCGCACGCGCGGATCGAGGGCGATGCCCCTGTTCGGTCATGCGGTAATCGTCGGAAATGCGCGGCCCGCGCGTACCCCGTCCATCGCGGTGCATGCCCCTGCTGGGGATGCCCACTTCTGCCGATGATTGTCGCAGGCCACGCAATCCTCCCCCACGCCCCGAGGCGCGAGGATCGAGGCGGGGCGAGGGCGCGAGGGCGCGAGGGCCAGAGGGCCAGAGGGCCAGGGCATCGCCCCGTTCCGGCGTCTCGTTCGGGCGTCTAGTTTCGGCGCTCCACGCGCGCCCAGCGTTGCGCCACCACGGCCTGCGCCTGCTGGTGCGTGGCGGTGATCGCGCCCGCGAGCACCTCGGACGCCAGGTCCAGGCGCTTGCGCACGCTCAGCGCCGCCAGCACGCGCTGCAGCGTGCGCTCCGTGGCCAGCCCGCGCGACACGCCGCCGATGGCGTCCGCGAGGGCGCCCGGGGTCTCTGGCGCCTCCACGTGGCGGTGGTACTCGTTGGCGATGGTGTGGCGCAGGCGCTGCAGTTGGCGGTAGCGCTCGCGGGTCTCCTGCAGCAGTTCTGCGGAGACCTCCGCCGCCTGGTCCACCGGGTACTCCACGCGCGCGGAGAGGTACGGCTCGCCCTCCAGCGTCTCCAGGATGCGGAAGCGGCGCACGCCCACCACCTGCACCGCCAGCCGGCCGTCCCGCGTGGGCGCCACGCGTTCGAGGCGCGCCGTGGCGCCGATGTTGTGCGGCACCACCGGGCCCCCGCCTACCTCGTTGCCCTCGCGGATCAGGACCACGCCGAAGGGGGCGCGGGAGTCCAGGCATTCCGCCACCAGCGTGCGGTAGCGCTCCTCGAAGACCTGGAGCGAGAGCGCCATGCCGGGGAACAGCACCGTGCGCAGGGGGAAGAGGCGCAGGCGTTCCGTCATGACGCCGCGAGGCGCACGAGCACGAACATGCCGAGGCCGCCCAGCGCAATGGCGGCGCCCACCAGCAGGTCGCGCGTGCGCATGGTGCGCCGGCTCCACGCGCGTCCCTGGCGTCCGTCCCACCCGGAGTCCACCAGCGCGGCCACCGCGGCCTCCCGGTCCGGGCGGCGGACGACCACCACGTGCACAAAGTCCAGCGGTTGCGCGCCCAGCACGCCCACCAGCGGCGAACTGCCGGGCTGCACCACCTGGCGGTCACTGATCTCCACGCCCACGGCGATGCCTGCCTCCTCGATGATGCGCGCCCACGCCTCGGCCTGTCCGGGGCTCTTGGAGACCAGCAGGGCGATGCGGCCCTCCGGGGCCCCCCCGGCCCCCGCGTCGCCCTCGTACTCCCGCTCGTTGGCGCCGTCCTGGGGGAAGTCATCCTGGGGGAAGTCGTCCTGGGGCAAGTCCTGAGACATGTCCTGAGGGTAGCCCGTCCGAGGCGTTGCCCACGAATGGAGCGGCACGAGACGCGCCAGGCGGCGGTGCAGGGCGCCGTGATGGAGCCGTCTCCGTGCGCGCGATGGGACGCCACAGGTGGAGCAAGGGCGTGCGAGATATGGAGCGATTGAGGGGCGGATGGGCGGAGGAGTGATGGATCGTCAGAATTAGCAGCCACGGACTGTGTAAATGCGCGCACATGTTCGGGTATTATCCCTGCGGCTACCGCGCGAAGGTCCTGAGACACAGGACGTGCAGATAGGGGTACACATGACAATCCGGGGCATACGCCCGCATCCGTGGGAATTGATCGCGTTCCTCGTGGCCGCCGCGATGCTGGCCGCCGTCGCCTTCGCCGCATCGCCGTCGAAGGCTCACGCCGACACCCGGACGGAGAACCTGGAAGCGCTCAACGACCTGAACAGCGGCGGCTGGTCGTACCTGGGGGCCGCTGATGGACCCGAGTACGACATCGCACTTGTGACTAACCACACTGCCGCTCCGGACGCCTTCGGCGACAAGAGCCTCCGGATCTCAAACGCTGTCACCTCGGGCAGGTTTGAAGACTGGGTGTTCTCCGCGGCGGTCTCGGACGAAGCGGGCGAGACGGACGCGCTCAACGCCGATGAGTCTGGCGGGACTCGCCAGAACACGTTCATCGCTGAGTGGTCGTTCATCCCGACTACCACTGACCATCAGGAAGGCCTCAAGATCGGCATTGCGCCCACGCGTGGCGACCTGGCGCGGATGAGTTGGGTCGAGATGGAGGACGTCGCAGAAGGCCTCAAGATCACCTTCCATGACACCAAGACTGACGGTTCGTTCCAGTCCACCGTGGTGGCCTCTGCCCTCGTCCGGAACGTGGAGCACACGGTGCGGCTTGAGATGACCTTCGTGGATGGCCCGAGTAACGACGTCGTCAAGGTGTACGTCAATGACGAACTGAAGCACACCGGGACATCGTGGGAGCAGTACTACCGCACCAACGCGACGGAGATCGCGGAAGCAGGCGACAAGGCGGAGTCGCGGACGGTGGACTCCCTGATGTTCGTCGCACGCGGCACCGCAGCCCCGGCCACAGAGGGCAAGGGCTTCCTCTTCGACAACATCACGCTGACCTCGTCGACGCCCCTGGATGTCGACTACACGTTCACTGGCCTGGGCTCAAACACCACCGGCGCTTCAGTGGACTACAGCATCAGCGTCAAGGTTGCCCAGAGCGGCGGGGTCGACGCGGCTACCCTCGTGCGCTACCGCGCGCGTCTTACCCGTGGAGGCGTTGGCGTCGCCGGACACGACACGATCTATCCCGACCTCGGTAAGATCCCGCCGGACGATCCGGACAACCAGGACGACTGGTCGCCACTCACCACGGACGGCAACGGCTACGTGTGGTTTGGGCCGTCCACGGGCTTCTCGCTGAGTTACCTCGATACGGAGCGCGTGACACGGTTCAACACCACCTTCACCACGCCCGGGGACTACGTGCTGACCGTCGAACTGTTCGTGATTACCGGCGGGACCCCGGCGGCCGAGCCGCTCGCCGGGTCCACGGGCTCGACCACCTTCAAAGTCAGCGCCCCCTTCATCCCCAGCGACCCCGCCCCGGCGGCTCCGACGCTGCCGAACGAGTCGGTCGAGGTCGAGGTGGAGGACCTGCAGGAGACCTCGGTGCCGGCGGATGAGCCGGCCACGGTCGAGAGCAAGGCCTCGGACGGCAGTACCGCCTCGGTGACCGCGCCTGCGGGGGCGCTGCCGGAGGGGAGCACGCTGCGCGCCGCCGCGATCACGAACATTGACTCGCTGAAGGAGCAGGCGCCGCCGCCCTCGGACGCCACGATCGCGCTGGCCTTCTCCATCCAGGCGGAGGACAGCAACGGCGAGCCGATCACGGAGGGCTTCACGGAGCCGATCCAGATCGACTTCACCGTCCCGGCCTCGTCCGTCCCGGAGAACCTGGACCACCTGGTGCTGGTCTTCTGGAACGGCACGGCATGGGTTGAGGTCGCCGGCGAGGTGACCCTCAACCAGGACGGCACCGTGACCATCACGGCGCTGGTGGACCACTTCACCGTCTTCGCCGTGATGCAGCAGCCGGACCGCGGCACCCTGTCGCCGGCCCCGGCCGCCACGGGCATCACCCTCACCAACTGGCGAGGTGGTGGCTACGCCCTGCTGGAAGCCGCCCTGGACGAGGGCGACTCCGCCTGGGTGTTCGTGGACGGCAAGCCGATCGGCTACATCGTGGGGGCGATGCCCTCCGTGAACGCGGACTTCATGGCCCGCTTCCCGGGTGGCGTGCCCATGGGCACCAGCCTGGTGGTTGTCACCCATTAGCGCCCACCTCGCGCCCGCGCATCACGCGCACCAACAGGGAGCCCCGCCATCACTGGCGGGGCTTCTCTGTGTCTCCGTGTCTCCGTATCCGCGAGTCGCCGCGGCGGGATGCCTCGGACGGTCGCGGGCGGCTCAGGAACCGTCACCAATCACCGTCGCGCGTCTGAAACGTGTTTGTAATACCCGAGGATCGCCGGTACTACCCGCCGGCCGGGTGACAGCGGCATACTGTGGCCTTCGAGGAAGAGGTGTGATCGTGACACCATACGCAACCTACGACCAGGAGTCGGACGCGCTCTACGTGCGCCTGGCCGAGGGCGAGGTCGGTAGCACGGTGATGCTCGATGACCTTCGCATGATTGACTACCGAGCGGATCAGACCGTGATCGGGATCGAGTTCCTGGAAGCATCCGAGGGTGTCGAACTCGATGGCGTGCCGTTTGCGGAGACGGTCGAGAAGGCCATCGGTGAGTCAGGTCACCAGATTCGAATCTTCGCCTGAACCGCGGCTGACTGAGGGCAGACCGGGCTGACACGGCAGGTTGACAAGCCCCGCCATCACCGGCGGGGCTTGTCTGTGTCTCCGTGTCCGCGAGTCGCCGCGGCGGGATGCCTCGGACGGTCGGGCGGCTCCTAGGCGGGCTGGAGGGCGCGCAGGCGGACGGCGGGAGCGCCGGCGGCCTGGCCGTCCAGCGGGTAGAGCGCCAGCACCGCCCCAGCGTCGAAGTAGAGGGGCACGTACACGGTGCCGGGGGGGACGCCGTCGTCCAGCCTTGCGGCGATGTGCACGGTGCCCGCCTCGCCCACCAGGTCGATGACGTCACCCGTGCGGATGCGGGCGGCCTCGGCGTCGCGCGGGTTGATCCACGCCTGCTCCTCGCGGTGCAGTTTGTCCGCCTCCTCCGACCGGATCGAGGAGCCCTCCCAGGAGTGGTAGAGCGAGCGGCCGGTGATGAGCGTCAGTTCGCCCTCGCCTCGAGAGCCCTCGCCTCGTGGGGAAGCGGGGGCCGGCGCGACCGCCTGGGCCGAGGCCCGGGAGGGCGAGCCCACCACGCGCGTGCCGCCGGGGGCCGCGCCGAGCATGGCGTTCGTCGGGTAGCCCGGGACCTCCGCCGCCAGCGCCTCGGTCACCGCGGCCGGAGACTCGAACGCCACGGAGGCGCCCAGTCCCTGGGCCAGCGCCTGCAGCACGGACAGTCCGGAGGGCGCCTTGCCCTTGGGGGCGGCGTTGTGCCGGAAGACGTGCAGGTCGGCGTTGGTGAGCGTGCCGCTGGAGGCGAAGAAGGGCGCCATGGGCAGCACCACGGTCGCGTGCTCCGCAGCCGTGGAACGCACCTCGTCCACCACCACGAGCGCCTCCAGGTTGGCGAGCGCGGCGGCAATCGCCGGGCCGCCGGGCGCGGTGAGCAGCGGGTTGTCCCCGTGCAGGACCACGGCCCTGACCTCGCCCGCCTGCGCCGCGGCGACGATCTCCGCGAAGGACTTGCCGCCCGGCCCCGGCGCGATGCCGGCGTCGGTGGCGCCTCGGACGTTGGCCTCGGTGGGCATGTAGAGGAGGTGGTCGGGAGCAGCCTGCCCGCGCAGGGCAATGGCCAGGTTGGCGGCGGCCTTCGCGCCCTCGCCGGCCAGGGCCACGTCCTGGTTGTTGGGGGCGTAGACCACCGTGGCGAGCGACTCGGCGTCCGCCTGTGCCGCCGCCAGTGCGTCCAGCGCGGCCTGCCACTGGGCGGCGTCCACGCCGTCCGGTGCGGCGGCGCCGTCCACCAGGGCCTGCGTGACAGCGGCCTCGTGGCCCGGCTGCACGCGGATGACCGCGTGGGAGAAGCCGTCCATCTCGCTCCACATGGGCGAGATGCGGACCAACTTCGCCTTGCGCTTCACCACGGCGTCCCGGATGCGGAGCGCCACCACCTGGTGGGACTCCTCCAGGTCACGGGCGATGGTGACAATGGTGTCGCTGCGCTCCAGGTCCGCAAGGCTGGCCGGCAGGCGGTCCGTGCCGAACGCGCCCTCCAGCGCCTGGGACACCGCGCGGTGCACGGCGCCAGAGGCGAAGTCCACGTGCGGCGTGCCAATGGCGCGCGCCAGCGCGGCCAGGACGAACGACTCCTCGTTCGTGGCCATGGGCGAGCCCAGCACCGCCACGGCGCCGGCCCCCGCCGCCTGCTTGACCGCGCTCACCGCCTCCACCGCACGCGCCAGGGCGTCCTCGGACGACGCGGGCAGCAGCCGGTCCCCCGCGCGCACGAGGGCACGGGAGAGGCGCTGCTTGTCCGGGATGGCGTCGTAGTGGAAGCGCCCGCGGACGCAGATCTGGTCTCGGGAAGCCGGGTTCACCCGATCCGGCCGCACAATGGTGGGGCCGAAGTCGTCGTTGAGGCCGTAGGAGATGGTGCAGCCCACGGAGCAGGAGTTGCAGACGGAGTTCGTCCAGTCGTCCGCCTTGCCCACCCACTTGTTGGGCTTCTCCATCAGCGTGGCCGTGGGGCACACGTCAATGCAGGCGCCGCAGAAGTCGCAGTCGGACTCGTGCACCTGCCCGCCGGTGCCAAAGGCGATCATCGTGGTGTGGCCCTTGCCGGAGAGCGTGATGGCGCCGGTGTGGCGCAGGTCGTCGCAGGCGCGGACACAGCGGGTGCAGATGATGCACATCTGCGGGTCGAACTCCAGGAAGGGGTTGCCGCGGTCCGGCTCCGGGGGCGGCGTCTCGTAGTAGGAGCGCGCCTCGCCCACCCAGGGCTCCTCGAACTCTCCCTGGTCCAGGTTCTCGCAGGAGGTCTGGAGTTCGCAGCGGTAGTTCTTGGAACAGGTGAGGCAGCGGTGGGTGACCACATCGTCGCGGAGACAGATGTCGCCGGGCATGCAGTGGACGCGGCGGTGGCAGGAGAGGCAGCGATCCGGGTGGTTCGCCATGATGATGCTCATGACGGACTGGCGGGTGCGCTTGGCCTCCTCCGTGTGGGTGCGGACCACCATGCCCTCGGTAACCTGGGCCACGCAGGACAGTTGCAGGGGGGTGGGGCGAGCGCCCTCGATCTCCACGATGCAGGTCCGGCAGCCGGCGTACGGCTCAAGGCCGTCGATGTAGCACAGGTTGGTGATGGTGATGCCTTGTTCCTTGATCACCTCCACCAGCCGGCGGCCCGGCTCGGCCTCCACCGTGTGGTCGTTGATGGTGATCTGGACCACGGTTTCCCCACCTTCGCCCGTGTGCGCCGTCCGGCCGCCGGGGCCGGACGAGGATGCTTCGATCAGTCGCGCTTCTCAGAGATGTGACGGCCGGGGAGGCGCTGCGGCCCGAAGCCGCCCTCGCTGCCGGCGACCTCCACGCGAGAGCGTCCGGTCTTCATCTCCGTGCGGAGCGGATTCTCCGCCTGGGTCTGGCCGTTCGGGTAGCGGCCGTCATTCGCGCGCAGGTACTCCTGCGACTCCCGGGTGAGCGATGTACGGTCGCGATACATGTTCTCGAAGACGAACACCGCATCGTTGTAGCGCCCGCCAGACTGGATCGCCTGGTACGGGCACGCCTCCGTGCAGAGGCCGCAGTACATGCAGATGCGGAAGTCGATCTCGTAGCGGTCGATGGAGAGCGTGCCGTCCTCCCGAGGGGAGGTGGCCACCAGGATGCAGCCGTCCGGGCAGGCCTGCGCGCAGGTGGAACAGCCGGTGCAGCGCTCCTCGAACCACAGCAGGTTCGTCCGAGCGCGCACGGGTACACCGCGCTCCTGCTCGGGATAGTTGACCGTGATGGCTGGGCGGAAGACATGCTTCAGGGTCAGGAGCATGCCCTTGGCGACGCCGATTCCGTACGCCACAAAGCCCCGCTTCCCGTGAATCCCAGCGCCGTCCGGTCGCCTGGGACGCCTGCGCCCGGAAGCATACCGGACGCCTGCCGCAGGAGATAGCCACGGCACTTCGTGCACCCTATCACAAGCCTGCGCAGAGCGACTGGGCCTTTCCTCTCATCCCTCGCGTGATCCTTCGCGCGTCTCACCTCTGGCGCTCGGGTCACCGGCCATCCATCTCCCCTCACCCCGGCCCCCGGCCGGCGTCCGCTAACCTCCAGGCCATGCGCCGCCCTTGCTCCTTCCGCCCCACGCTGCGCCTCGTGCTGGCCGCCCATGCCGGGTACTACGCCGTCGGCGGCCTGTGGCCCCTGCTCCACTACCGCTCGTTCGAGGCCGTCACTGGCCCGAAGCGCGACGCCTGGCTCGTCAAGACCGTGGCGGCCATGATCCTGGCGGTGATGGCCACCCTCCTCCAGGCGCTCCGCCGCCCCGAACCCCCGCCCGAGGCGCGCCTGCTCGCCATCGGCAGCGCGACCGCCCTCGGAACGTCGGCCGCGTGGTACGCCCTGCGTGGTCGGATCTCGAAGGTCTACCTGCTGGACGCCCTCGCCGAGGGCATCCTCGCAGCGGGGGCGCTGATCGCGCGCCCCACGCCCGAGCGTCCCGGCCGCGCACCCGGAGCCGAGTAGCCCCCGCCCCTACGCTCCCAGCGCCGCGCGAGCCGCCTCGTACGCCTCGGGCGTGTCGAGGTCGAGGCCGACCGTGGGGTCTTCGATGGCGACGCGGTGGACGCGCCTGCCCGCCAGGACACCCCGCAGGCCCTCGCGCTCCTCGGTGGCGGCGGCCAGGTCCGGCAGGAGCGCGGCCGCGAGGAGCACCGGGTGCCCGCCGTGCTCACGGCCCTCGGCGTCCCGAGGGTCGACGTAGATCGGCTGCACGGCGTCCGCGCCGCTCGACCGCAGTTCCGCGAGCAGGTGCGCGATCACCTCGGCCGTGGTGGGCTGGTCGACGTTCTGGACCAGGACGGCGTCCGGGGGATCGCCCGCGTTGCCCTCGAGCAGGGCGGCCGCGCCTCGTGCGAGCGAGGTGGCACGGCCCGAGGCCCAGCGCGCGTTGAAGACCAGCGGCGCCTCCGCACCCACCACCCGGCGCACCGCCTCCGCGTTGCTCCCCACGACCACGGCGACCCGAGCGACCGAGGCAGCCCTGAGGACCTCGAGTTCGTGCTCGATCAGCGTGGCGCCGGCCCAGGGCAGCAGCGGCTTCGGCCGGCCCATGCGCCGCGACGCCCCCGCCGCCAGCAGGATGGCCGCAAGGCCGCTCACGGCTGCCCGCTTCCAGCGCGCGCTCGGTAGGCCTCGACCGCCTGGGTGACTGCGGCTGCGGCGAGCACGGAGCAGTGCACCTTCGCCCTCGGCAGCCCGCCCACTGCCTCGGCGTAGTCGTCCCGGCCCAGGGCCGCCGCCTCCGCAGCGGTGAGGCCCACCACCATCTCCGTGGCCGCAGAGGACGTGGCGATGGAGGCCGGGCAGCCGGACGACAGGAACGAGGCGCGCTCGATGCGTGGCTTGCCACCCTGACTCTCGTCGCCGTCCTCGGGGACCGCGAACTTCAGGAAGAGGCGCAGGGAGTCGCCGCAGACCGGGTTGGTCACGTACGCCTCGGCGTCCGCGTCATCCATGGCGCCCGCGTTGCGCGGGTTCTGGAAGTGGTCGATGAGGACGGCGCTGTAGACCTCGGGCGACAGTGATTCGGCCATGCGCCCATTCTCGCACGCGGACGCGATCCGCTGGGCCCTTCCTACCCCTGCGGCGCCATCAGCGTCTCGATCGGCTGGAGGCAGCGCAGCCCGTCCACGGGCGCCCCGCGTGCGAGGGCCAGGACACGGATGCGTCCGAGGCCGGCGGGGTCGGTCAGCGTCTCCGCAGCGCGACGGTCGGCGGCGTAACGCTGGGCATCCTCGTGCGCACGGGCGGCCGCCGCCTGCATCGCCGCGGCCAGCCCGAGCACGCTCAGGGCCTCCGACTGCGCAACGGGCGGCGCGGCCTGCCAGCCGTCGCCGGCGGCCCGGGCGAGCGAGGTGAAGTCCACGTGGTACGTGAGGTCCGTGAGGCCTGGCCGGGCGAGCGGATCCGGCTGTGGACTGTGGCGGCGGAAGGCCATCAGGGTCCCCTGCTTCCGCCAGGAGGCGTACAACTCCGCCGCCGTGTAGCCGTAGTCGATGGTCAGCACGTACCCACGCTCCACGCGCGCAGCCAGGCGTCGCATCGCCTCGACAGCAGCCAGGCCCACCTCGGCACGTGCGCCGTCGCCGGGGAGCAGGCCGAGGCCCTTGAAGTACGCCTCGATCGCCGGGGTGCTCGGTGCGCCCTCGACCAGTGCGAGGGCGCCCTGGCCGTCCGCGGTCACGTACCACTCCAGCAGGTCGTCGCCGCGCCGCTCCACCAGGTGCGCCGGGAGGGCGTCGAAGAACTCGTTGGAGATGACCACGCCCGTGACCTGGCCGGGCTGGCTGAGCCAGTCCTCGGTCAGCGCATGTTCCACCTCAAACCCACGGGCGAGGAGGGCCCGGCGCTGGGCCTCGATGCGGTTGGGGTGGCCGTCCAGCACGGTGGGGCGGGCGGCGGCGAAGCACTCCGGCGCACGTGCGCGGAGCCAGGTGAGCATGGCGGCCATGAAGGCGCCCGAGCCTGCCCCCGGCTCCACCAGTGCGAACTCGGACGGCCGGCCGAGGCGCTCCCAGCACTCACGCACCTGGCGCGCCCAGAGGTAGCCGAAGATCGAGTGCACCTCCGGACTGGTCTCGTAGTCGCCCTCGCGGCCCCAGCGCAGGTCGGCCCGGCTGTAGTAGCCGTGCTCCGGATGGCCCAGGGCGAGCGCCATGAAGCGCGCGAAGGGGATGCGGCCGCCCGCGCTCGCGATCTCCCCCAGGACGTGGGGGAGCAGCGGCGTGCTCTCCGCCGCGAGGGCGAACTCGTCCGCGAGCGCGAAGTCGTCAGAGGGGGGTGCGGGCTGGGTCATGCTGCCTCGGATCGTACGTGCTAGAGCGTGTTGAGCACGCTGAGGCGGTTGCTCACGAGTTGGTCGATGCCCCACGCCTTCAGTTCCAGCGCGCGGTCGGCGTCGTCCACCGTCCAGGCGCCCACGCGGCCGGCCCGGGCGCGCACCGCGTGCAGCAGGGGCGCGCTACGGATCATGCTCTCGCGGATGGTGACGTGGGTGGGGCGGCGGCGGCCGGCGTCGACGTCCGCCAGGAACTCCCGCAGTTGCCGGGGCGAGCGGATGGAGTAGTTCACGTCCAGGCCGGGCAGCCACTCGCGCAGCCGGTCCGCGGTAATCCACGCCTCGCAGGCCACGCTGATGTGGCTGAAGTCGTCCAGGCTCGCCGCCAGCGCCCGCGCGAGGGCGGGCGCGGGGTCCCAGAACCACGACCGCAGGTCGATGACGAAGTTGGAGGTGTCCTTCACGGCCTCCAGGATCACCTCGAGCGGCACGCGGTCGGCGCTGCGCGCGGGGCCGTGGTTGCCCAGCAGCCACGGCCCGATGGGCCGCTCGTGGTGGGCGACCAGGTGGCCTCGGACCACCCAGATGTCCGCCTCGATCGCGTCCACGGCCGGGTGTCCGGCCAGGTGCAGCAGGTCATGGAAGTTGCCGGCGCGATGCAGGATGCGCGTGGGCCGGCGGACAGGCTGGTCGTTGGGCGGGGGGCCACTCACGGGGACGGTCGGGCGGTCTCTACCCGCCCACCCCCAGCGCCTGCACAAACACCGTGCGAGGCCGCGCGTGGTCCAGTTCCACCAGGAACAGGCTTTGGTAGAAGCCGATGTGCGCGGCGCCGTTGTGGACGGGCACGGTCTCGCTGGCGCCCAGGAACAGGTGCTGGCAGTGCGCGTGGCCGTTGGCGCACTCGCGGTCCGTCATGTTGTGGGTGCGGATGGAGAAGTCGTTGTGTTCGTAGTAGTCGCCGGCAGGCGCCATGCGCGAGAGGACGCGCGCCATGTCGTTCAGCAGCAGCGGCTCGTGCTCGTTCAGGACGATGGCCGCCGTGGTGTGGTTCGACATGATCACCGCCTGGCCGAACTTCACGCCGGAGCGGGCGATCACGTTCTGGACGTCAGCGGTGATGTCGATGAACTCCAACGCATGGTTGGTGTCGTATTCGAGGGTCTCCGAGTAGGCCACGAACGAGGTGGCCGGTGTGACCGCGGAGTGCAGCGGCCGTACCGAAGGGCGAGGGTGGCTTTCGACCATCGTGCTCTTTCGCGCTCGAAGGGCGGCTGCACCGAGCGTACCAGCCACCCACGGGCGGCGCCAGACGGCGAGGGTCATGGCGCCGGATGCGCCAGGTCGGCGCACCTCCACTGTAGGCGGCGCAGCGTGCTGCGCCCCCATTGCCCCGCGACCACACCCCTGGGGCGGAACCGCTGTCAGCCCTCGGGGGCCTCGCCCTGGACGTGGCGGCGGAGGGACTTCACGGTCTCCGCCACCGTCTGGATGTCGCGCGCACCGGGGCGGAACTGGACGTACTGCTCCAGGTCACTGAGCGCGGGAGCGACATCGCCCAGGCGTTCGCGCAGCATGCCTCGGTCGCGGATCTCGTCCAGGTCCCACGGGTAGAGGGCCAGCAGCAGGTCGATCACCTTCGCCGCACGGTCCTCGTCGCCGCGCTGCAGGTAGCCCGCCTTCAGGTTGTGGAGCAGCCGCTGGAGCACCTGCCGAGGCTGCAGGCTCGCCAGGTAGTGGTCTTTGAACTCCACCCGTGAGCCGAAGATGTTGCGCACCAGGATCTGGCAGTCACGGCGCGTCATCAGGCGGCCGAACGAGAACACGTCCAGCAGCAGGTCGTCCGCGTCCACCTCGACGCCGTCGGGGCGGTAGCGGCAGACCACGTGGCCCGGCAGGCCCACCGGCTGCACGTCCAGGCCCACGCGCTGGCAGACCTCCGTGTAGACGATCGACATCGTCACGGGGATGCCCCGGCGCTCTGAGAGCACGTAGTTCAGGTAGAGGTTGCGAGAGTCGTCGTAATGGTCGGTGTTGCCTCGGAAGCCGAGTTCTCGGTAGAGCAGTTGGTTGACGGTGAGGATGGTGCGGCGCGGGTGCTCGCGCACGCCGGAGCGTCCCAGGTGCTGCTCCAGCGTCTCGGCGATGTCCTGCAGGCGGCGCTCATACGCGTCCACGTCAATGTCGGGGTACTCGGCGCGCGCGGCGATGAGGGCGGCCCGTGCCAGCGGTACTTCCTCGGCGGGGCCGGTCACGGCCTCCCGGAATTGTTCGAGGACGTCCTCAAACGAACTCATCAGGCTCCCGAGGCGGTCGGGTGCGAGCGGGCGTGAAGCCCTCGAAACGGATGATCTTCAAGGCCACCACCGTCAGCAGCAGGATGACGCCCAGCACCTTCACGTCCGGGTACGCCTGGGCGTAGGCGAGCGCCGGGATGGCGAGCAGGCCGATGATGCCGGCGAAGCGCTTGTTCCGCACCACCGCGTAGATCGCCACCGCCAGCCCCGCCGCCGGCAGCGAGGCCTCCGGGACGAGCGCGAACAGGGCGCCCACGGCGGCCGCCGTGCCGTTGCCTCCCTGGAACCGCAGGAAGAGCGAAAAGTCATGGCCCAGGACGGCCATGATGCCGAGGGTCACGGCCATGGGGTCGCCGAAGCCCATCCAGTACGCGACGCCCACCGCCGCCATGCCCTTGCCGATGTCGCCCAGGCCCACCAGGATCGCGGGCCGCAGGCCCACGTTGTCCCAGACATTCATCATGCCCGGGTTGCCGTTCCCGATAGACCGCACGTCTCGTCCCGTGAAGAGGTGGACGACGATGTACGAGGTGGGGATCGACCCGAGTAGATATGCGACTGCCAGTGCCATCGCAACGGTCACGGACGAAGCCTCCGGGGAGTTCGGGGAGCAGCGGGCCGTGTGTGATCCGGCCCGCAGAGTTGGGCCAATAATAGCACCGCATCCAGTGCGCGTGATGCGTTGCGCCCGGCGCGGACGCACGCAGTCGGTCGCCTCCCACCCCGAGGTGTGAGGGCAGCCCGGGCGGTCGCAGACGCCCGGGCTGCGGCTGGGAGCGCGGCGGCCCTGTCGCAACCGCGCGGGGCTAGGACAGGCTAGGAGACCGTGATCTCGGCCGTCATGTCCGGGTGCACCGCGCAGAAGTAGGAGAACGTCCCGGCTTCTTCGAACCTGTGGCTGAAGGTGCCGCCCTGGATGCTGCCGGAGTCGAACGAGCCGTCGTCCGCAGTGGCGGTGTGCGGCACGCCGTCCTGGTTGGACCACACCACCGTGGTCCCGACCTCGATGTCCAGGGAGGGCAACACGAACCCGCCGATGGGCGCCTGCCGAGTCGCGCCGGCGGCCGCCTCGGTCGTGGCGGTAGCCGTCGCCGTCGTGGAGTCAGTGGGCGAGGCGGTGGCGGCGACGGTCGTTGTGGGCGTCGCCGTCGCCGTGGGGGCGTCCGTCGCTGTGGGTTCGTCCGTGGCTGTGGCCTGCGCCGCCTCCGACGTGGTGGCGGCCGTGGGATCGCCATCGGCAGAACAGCCGGCGAGCAGCGTGCCGAGCGCGAGCGCGCCGGCGAGGAACAGTGCGGGATGCCTCATGTCGTGCCTTCTCGTGGGTGGTGGGCCCGCGATGCGCCATCACAAACGCATATATGGTTGTACGTTCAACCGTTTCGTACGGATGCCTGCTGAGGAACGGTAGAGGGGAGTGGACATAAAGAGACTGCGGCGGGCCGATGCCCACCGCAGTCTGTACGGTCCCTGCGTGGTCACAGTCGCAGCACCACTCCCGACACGCGAGGGGGCTACTCGGCGACGATCACCCACACCTCGTCACCGCCGTCCAGGGAAGAGGCGAGGCGATTCCCATCACTGCGGGCGCAGAGGACGTGTCGGAACCCTTGCAACGGACGCCTCGAGGCCCGCTGCACGACGCACGTGGTTGCGGGGGAGGCCGAGCGGAGCGGGCGGTTAGAGCGTGGTGGGGTTCGGTGGCGGCGCCGGCCACGGCGAGGGAGAGGGTGAGGGGGCGGGGCGCGCGTCGCTGGTGCTGGCGCCGGGCGCCTCGGCACGCGGGGTGTGTGGCGCGTCTGGGGCGAGCGTGGGTTCGGGCGCGTCGGTGAACTCAGCGTCCTCGTAGTCACCGCCCAGGCCAAAGTCGCGGGCGTCCAGGCCGGCGAACTCGAAGGCGGTTCGTTCGGCCTGCGCGCGCAGGCGTCCGAGGTCGCCGCCGAGCGCGCCCACGCCGAAGTTCACGGCGAACGCGGCCAGCCACGAGGGGATGCGAAACCAGGACCAGGGCGCGTCCTTCACCCGGAAGGCGGCCACCAGGCCGGGGATCAGGTCCTGCACTCGCAGGGTGATGCTGGACGGCTCAATGCTGGAGAGCGGTTCTCCCGCCTCCATCTTTTCCCGCGCCTGGAGCGCGATGCGGCCTAGCACGGCGCCGGCCGCAGCCGCCAGGAGGACGAAGAACGCTGATCGCAGGCGGCGGAACATGGGGTTGCCTCCAGGGACGGCGGGCGCCGGACGCGCGGGTGCCTCGCAGTTGTGACCTCGACGGTACGTTTCGGCGCTCGGCGCGGTCAACGCCTCCGCCCGCGCCGGCGTGATGCGTGGGGCTGGCGCGAGCGTTGAGCGCCCGCTCGGATGTAGCGGCGCGCCTCGTTACGCTGCGGACTCGCATCGTCACCAGCGCGTCGATCACCCGCGGGATCGAGGGCCTCCTGAACGCAACGCCGACCGCACCGCGCCCGGCGCGGCGACGCCTCTACTACGGCTGGCGCGTGGTCGTGGCGGCCTTCTTCGCCACCTTCGGCTCGGTCGTCTTCTTCAACCCGGTGCTGGGTGTCTTCTCCCAGTTGCTGGAGGACGACTTCGGCTGGACTCGGTCTGAGGTGTCCGCCGCGATCTCCATCGGCGGGCTGGTGGCCGGAGTGATCGCACCCGTCACCGGCATCCTGGTGGACCGCTGGGGCGGGCGCTGGGTGGTCGTCCTGTCCGGCGTCATCATGGCCGCGTGCGCGCTGACCCTGAGTCAGATGCAGGCCCTGTGGCACCTGCTGCTCTTCTACTCGATCGGCCGTGCCGTCTCAGTGGGCGCGATGTCGCCCGCCGGCTTCGTCGCCACAGCCAACTGGTTCGTCCGCCGCCGGGCCGCGGTCGCGGGCATTGTCGCGGTGGGGCCTCGCATTGGCATGGCCCTCTTCCCGCTCGTGGTCGCCGTGGCGATCGAGGTCTTTGGCGGGTGGCGCGCCGGCTGGGTGGCGCTGGCCGCGATCGCGCTGGCGATCACGGCGCCGTCGCTCCTGTTCATGCGACGCCGCCCGGAGGACATGGGCCTGCGTCCGGACGGCGACCCAGAACCCATGGACCTGGACGGGCTGCCGTCGGCGCCGCTGGAGCGCGACTTCACGCTACGGGAGGCGATGAGGACGCGCGCGTACTGGCTGGTGGGCTTCGCCGTGGCGCTCACGATGTTTTGCGGCGGCGCCATCAACTTCCATCAGATCCCGCACCTGGTGGACCAGGGGCTGCCTCGGACGCAGGCGGCGCTCGTGATCACCGTGTTCTCCGGGATGGGCGCCGTGGGGGCGATCGTGGGCGGGATGGTGGCGCAGCGGGTCACCATGCGCTGGGCCATGGCCGGAGCGCTGGTGGGCATGGCGGGCGCGATCCTGCTGCTGATGAACTCCGCCTCGCTGCCCGCAGCCATGACGTATGCGGTGGTCTACGGCTCGTTCTTCGGCGTGCAGGTGTCGTTGATGCACGTGGTGTACGCGGACTACTTCGGGCGGGCGGCGCTGGGACGCATCCAGGGCTCGTTCGGGCCGGTGCAGATGCTCACGAATGCGGCCGGGCCGTTCCTGGCCGGTGTCTGGTACGACCGCGTCGGCTCGTACGACGCCCCGTTCGTCACCTTCGCCGTGATCTTCCTCGTCGCAGCCCTCGGCATGGTGCTGTCGCCCTATCCCCCCGCGCCGAAGACGCCCGAGGGCATCGAGGCGGGTAAGGCGCTCGCAGCGGGTGAGGCGCGGGCATGACGCGAGAGACTACCGGCAGAGCGTGAAGACGTTGCGCTCCGGGTTCGCGGTGCCGTATTCCCAGAACTCCACGTACTGCGCCTGGAACGCCTCGATGTAGATCTCCACGGCCGAGCAGGCCTGGGAGGCGGTGGCGCCCTCGCCCACGACCGCGAGGTACTGCGCGGCAATGCTGCCGTGCATGGTGTCCGGGTACTCCGTGGCGGCGCGTCCGAGCAGCACGAGCGACTCCGTCACGTCGCCCGCGCGCCCTGCGGCGAGCGCCGCTCGGAAGGTCGAGTACGCGCGCAACTCCGCGCGGCCGGCGGGCTGCCCCACCTCCGCCTTCCAGTCCGGCAGGGTGGAGTTGCTGGTGGCCGCGAGATACTGCGCCTGGGCGTCCTGGTAGTCGGCGGCGGCGAAGGCGCGGTCCGCGTCGTTCACCAGGTGGACCAGGTAGGCCGCCTCGCCCGGGACGGTCTCCAGCCGGAAGCGGCTCCCGGCCCAGGAGACGCGATGCGTGGCGCCGCGTTGAGGCCCGGCCTCCTCGCTGCTGACCAGGCCGCCCTGCATCGAAATCGTGCCGTCGCTCACCTCGAACTTCTCCAGGCCCTCGATCGAGGTGTCGTCGGGGGCCAGGTCCTCCAGCACGCCGTTGTGGTGGCTGGCGATGAGGAGGTGGGTAACGCAGGTGGAGCCGTCGCAGTCCTCCCACGTGGCCACAATGTCCTGCGCCCCGTCGCCGGTCAGGTCCTCCACGTAGCGCAGGTAGAGGCCGGAGGCGGACCCGTTGGCCAGCGCGCGGGCGGAGTTGAAGAAGCGGTGGCCCTCGTCAGGCGACTCGAAGAACCAGAGGTCCGCGGGCTGGGGGCCGTCCGCCACCGGGAAGGAGATGACGAAGGCGTACTCGTTCTGGCGGTCGCCGTCGATGTCGATGAGCAGGCATCGAGGCCCCCGTATCTCCGTGGCGAGGCGCCAGGTGCGCACGAGGTCAGGCAGGCACCCCGCCAGGTCCGGGTTGCCGGACGCCAGGTAGCCCTCCACCACGCGGCCGGCGGCAAAGGGGTTCTCCGGCATCTCCGGGACGGGCGCCAGCGTGGCCGCCGGGGCGGCGCTCAGGAGACTGGCGGGCGTGGGGGTGGCCGTGCTGGTGCTCGGTGTGGAGGTGATGGCTGTGATGCGGATGCCGCTGTCGCCGCCGCACGCTACGAGGAGCACCGCAGCCAGCAGCGCCACCCCGACGAGAGCGCGTCGCGTGGCGCACACCGGCGACCACACCGGCAGCCACGAGGCGCCCCAGGGGGGCCTCGTGGCGTGCGTCGACCGGTGGTGGATGTTCAGCCGCCCCACGGCGGGGAGCCTAGCACCTCGGAGCCGCACGTTCCTGCTGGCCCCGGGCATGCGGGGATCTGTGGAATACTCGATCTGATCATGCGTGTTGACTTGTTCACCGTTACGTGGTTCTATTTGCCAGTCGAGGGGCCGCCGTTCATAGGGGCGGTCCCCGCGGGAGGGGACCAATGGGCGCGGCGATCGATCCCCGCAAACTGCTTGCCGAGGCAATCGGCGTGTTCACGCTGGTCTTCGCCGGCGCTGGCTCGATCGTGCTCTCGGTCGGGAACGCCGGCATCGGGCTTGTCGAGATCGCGCTCGCGCACGGCCTCGCCATCGGCCTCATGGTCCTGGCGCTGGGATACATCAGCGGCGGCCATTTCAACCCCGCCGTGACAGCCGGCTTCTGGGTCACCCGTCGCATCGGTTCGCTGGAGGCCGCGGGCTACGTCCTGTCCCAACTCGTGGGTGGCATCGTGGCGGCCGTGCTGCTGGTGCTGCTGTTCCCGGAGGGACTGCGGGACGCCTCGAACCTCGGCACGCCGGCGCTTGGGCCGGGCATCGAGTTCGCACAGGGCGTGGGCATCGAGGCGGTGCTGACGTTCTTCCTGGTGCTGGTCATCTTCGGCACGGCGGTGGACCGCCGCGGACCGAACATGGTCGCCGGCCTGGCCATCGGCCTGAGCATCACCATGGGCATCCTGGCGGCTGGGCCGCTGACCGGCGCGGCGCTGAACCCCGCGCGAGCGGTGGGCCCCGCGCTGCTCACGGGGGACTGGACGAGCCACCTCGTCTGGTGGATCGGCCCCATCATCGGCGGCGTGCTGGCCGCGCTGCTCTATCACTACGTGTTCGCGGAGCCCCCGGAGGTCGTCGAAGAGACCACGGCGCTCTAGTCCCGGCGCGGCCAGTCCGCGCAGCGTTTCAGAAGCCGCATCTGTCGAGAATCAGTACCCCCGCCGCACGGCAGATGTTGGTGAGAGAGCGGACCGCAAGGTCCGCTCTCGCCTTGTCCGGAAGACGTGCCCGAAAGGTCCGCCGCCCCGGCCTGCCGAAGCCGAGGCCACCCGATTCTGCCCGCTACACGCCCGTGGAGCCGTGGCCTCCAGCGCCCCGCTGCGTGTCCTCCAGCGAGTCGACCTCGCTCCACTCCACGGGGGCGAGGAGACTGACCACCAGTTGGGCGATGCGGTCCCCGTCGTTCACCGTGAACGGGGCGGCGTCTGGCAGGCAGTAGAGCGTCACCATCAGTTCGCCTCGGTAGTCCGCGTCCACCGTGCCCAGGAGGGCCATCACGCCTCGCGAGGAGAGGCCGGAGCGCGGACGTACCTGCACGTCCGTCCCGGGCGGCGCCGCCATGGCGATGCCGCAGGGCACCTTCACCGGCATCGTGCCCACCTGGACGGGCGCATCGAGGCAGGCGTGCAGGTCGAAGCCGCTGGCGTGCTCCGTCTGGCGCGAGGGGGTGCGTGCGCGGGGGTGTAGTCGCACAAAGCGCAGGGGGACCACGGCCTCACTCACCGGCGTATCCGCGCACGAACCGCGCCAGGACGCCCGCCAGACGGTCCGGCGCCTGCGCGTTCGGGAAGTGCCCCACCCCGTGGAAGACGTGCAGGTGCCTCCTCGTGGCGTCCAGTTCCAGGTAGCCTCGCACCGCCACCTCCGGCGCCACCACGTCGTCCGCGTCGCCGCAGACCACCAGGGTGTGCACGGGGATCTTCGGCGCTTCGCCCTCCAGGCCGGGCCAGGGGGACGCCTGCCCGCGCATGCGTTGCGGCGGGTTGGCGCGGATGTCACTCCAGAGGGCGTCCCGCGTCTCCGCGCTCAGTCCCTGGTGCTGCTCCTGCCACGAGTCCGTGGGCGTCTCAGGCGCCTCGGCTCCCGCGCGCGAGGCGCGCTGTGCCTGCTGCTCGGGCGTGAGGGCGGCGCGGGCAGGGTCGGGGCCCGCCATCAGCACCAGCGCGTCCACGCGCTCGGCGTGGTCCCGCACGTAGTAGCGCGACACGAGCGTCCCCAGCGAGTGCCCCACGAGCGTGAACCGACGCAGCCCGAGCGTGTCGAGGGCGGCCGCCAGGTCGCGTGCGTAGGAGGCGGGGGCGTAGCGGGCGGGTTCCTCGGGCTGGCTGGAGGCGCCCGCGCCCAGCGTGGAGATGGCCACCGAGCGCACGCCCGCCTCGGCGAGTCGTTGCTGCACGGTCTCCCAGATGCGGGACGAGGAGGATGCACCGTGGACGAGCACGGCCAGGGGCGTCGCGTCCGAGGCGTCCGCCGGTCCCGTCTCGAAGTATTCGAGTTCAACGTCGCCGGCGCGTACGAGTGGCATTGGTGGTTCCTCCTGCGGCGGTCTGCGTATGGGCGGCTGCCCGGTCGGGCGCGAGCATACCCCGGACGCGAAACAGCCCCGCCAGGGCGGGGCTGTCCGTGGTGCGTTGCGCGGAGCGTCAGGCGTTGGCGTTGGCGCGCTGGAGGCCCTTGCCCCTCTTGGGGGTCAGGATCTCCAGCGGGTAGACCTTCCTCTTCAGCATCTCCCGCGGCGGGTCGATGTAGATGGCGGACCAACCACACGCCTGCTCGCAGAGGCGGCAGCCCACGCACTTCTTCGGGTCCACAGACGCCATGCCGTAGAAGTCGTGGTGGTTCGGGGCGTCCTGCAGCGAGAGGGCGTCGAAGGGGCAGATGTTGATGCAGAGTTCGCACCCGGAGCCGATGCAGTTTTCCTCCACCACCTTGGCCAGCGGCAGTTCGCGGCGGGGGAAGGTGCGGCAGATGTCGCCCACCTCGTCCAGGATGGCCTCGGGCGGGCAGACCGCGCCACAGGCGCCGCAGTCGATGCACAACTCGGGGTCAATGACGTGGAGTTCGTTACGGAGACCGGAGATCGCCTCTACAGGGCACTTCTTCACACAGGCCGTACAGCCAATGCAGGTCTCGATGATCTTGTAGGCCAAGATAGGACCTTTCGGGCTGGCCCGAGCCCGGATGGCGGGCACTGGACCGTGCTATGGGAAGGTATCACCGGCCTCCGGTGGCTTCAACGTTTCGCGCAGGCGAGTGCACCATTTGCACGCTCCGGGGCGCCTGCGTCCCGTCCGAGGATCCGCGTCCGGTCAGGCCGCTGCCGGCATGAAGCGCGCGACCAGAGCGTTTACGTCCATGGGCAGACGCAGCACCTCGATGCCCGCGTCGCCGAGGTCGTCGTCCGCCAGGGTGCGCTCCGCCATCAGCAGGATGCGCGCGTCCGGCGCCGCCTCGCGCAGGCGAGCCGCGAACCGAGGCGTGGCCACCCCCGCGCCGCCGGCCAGCACCACGTCATAGCGGGCGCGCCGCAGCCAGCGCAGGGCGTACGCCGGCTCGGAGCCGAGGTCCACCGTGTGTCCCATCTCCTGCAGCACGAGCGTGGCGGCCACGGCAGCGCGCGGGTCCGTGATCAGCACGAGCGCACTGCGCGTGCCCATCCCGCGACCGAGCGGCTCCCGGCCCGGGGGCGCGAGCCAGTCTTCGGGGTGAGAGCCATCCCGGTGCGACCCACGGTCCATGTTCGCGCCTCCTTCCTCGTAGTTATCGGCCGGGTGCGGGAGTTCCCGTAGGACTTGGTATCCTGCCACTGGCGTCGCTGCGCCTCGCCCCAGCGTGCTGGGCCGCTCCTCCCCAGCCGGCGACCCACGATCACGCACAGCCGCGTCCGTCCGAGGCGCCTTCAACGCTGGGCGACCGGCGGGACATCCCGGGCACACCGGGACGCCGCACGGACCGCAAGGGGGAAGTCATGAGCCCACAGGCAGAGCAGCGCATCCAGGTCGGCGGTCACGTCTCCTCCTCGGGAGGCCTCTACCGGGCGGTCGAGCGCGCGCTGGAGCGGGAGATGGAGGCGATGCAGATCTTCGTGAGCGCGCCCCAGACATGGCGGGCCACGAACCACTCGGACGAGGACTGCGCCCGGTTCCGCGAGGCCCATGCCGCCGCCGGCCTGGGCGAGGTATGGATCCACAACATCTACCTCGCGAACCTGGCCACGGAGACCCCGGAGCAACTGGAGAAGTCAGTGGGCTCCGTGGTGAACGCCATGCGCATCGCCGAACGCATCGGTGCACAGGGCGTGGTGCTGCACACCGGCTCGCACCGCGGGCAGGGCCTGGAGGCGGTGCAAGACCAGGTGGTGGGCGCCATCACGCGCATCCTGGACGAGGCGCCGGGCGAGGCGCTCCTGGCGCTGGAGACCATGGCCGGGCAGGGCGGCGCTATCGGCACGCGGTTCGAGGAGATCGGCGCGCTCATCGGCGCAGTCGGGTCGCCTCGGCTGCAAGCGTGCGTGGACACCGCGCACTCGTTCGCGGCGGGCTACGCCATCCACACCGCAGACGGCCTGGACGAGGCGATGCGGGAGTTCGACGCGTACATCGGCCTGGACCGGCTCGCCGTGGTGCACGCCAACGACTCCAAGATCCCGCTCGGCGGCTTCCGCGACCGCCACGAGAACATCGGCGACGGTCACATCGGCACTGAGGGCTTTGAGGCGATCATGGCGCATCCAGCCTTCCAGGGCCGCGCCTTCCTGTTGGAGGTGCCCGGCATCGCGACGGAGGCCAAGCCCAAGGGGGACGGCCCGGACGCGGAGAATGCACAGCGCCTGAAGGCGATCCGCGACCGCGTCTCCGGCACGGGCAAGGGCAGGAAGAAGGCGGCCGCCCGCTAGGCTCGGCGGGCTACCCAGCGGGCTACCCAGCGGGCTACCCAGCGGGCTGCGGGGGCAGGGCCCGCGTAGCAGCCGGCCGCAGCGTTACGAGGGGCGCACCTCGCGCGGGGCGCCTGCCATGGCGCGGAACTCGTCCTCCCAGTGCAGGATCTCGCGGACAATGAAGTCGGAGACGGCGCCTTCCTGCGTGGGGATGTCCGGGTCCTCGTGGAAGATCGCCATGATGCGCTGGGTCATCTGGCCATGGTCCATCAACTCGTCGCCCGTCTCCGCCCGGATCTTGAGTTCGGTCTCGATGACCAGGTCACACAGTTCTGCGGGGATGAAGCCGCCGAGTTCTTCGCTGACCATCTCGGCGATCCAGTCCGCGCCCTCTTCAAGCGTCTTGCGGTCCAGTGTCATGTGGCCTCGTTCCTTCACTCATGGCACTGCCTGGCTGGCGGCGGTCTCTCACGGAGGGTACGAAGACCGGGGGTGTCGCTCCACCCCCGAGTGCCCACGCTCACGAATCAACGCCCACGAATCATAGGCATCACCAGGGCGAGGACGAGGCCTACCGCAGGACGTCCTCCGCGATCAGCCGCCCGATCTCGTCCGAGGTGAGCCCGAGGACTTCCGAGGCGACCTCGAAGGTGTGCTCGCCCAGCAGGGGGGCGGCGCCACGGACCTCGTGCGGCGTCCGGGAAAGGCGGAAGCCGGGGCCGTCGTAGGCTCGCGGGCCGGCCTCGGGGTGGTCGGGGTAGGCGTAGTACGCGCGCTCGGCCAGGTGTGGGTCGTTCAGTACCTCCGTGGCGTTCAGCACCAGGCCGGCCGGTACGCCCGCGGCCTGCAGGGCTGTTGCGGCCGCGGCGCCCTCCTGTGCGGCGGCCCACTCCGCGACCAGGGCGTCCAGCGCGTCTTCGTTCGCCTTGCGGTCCGCCACGGTGGCGAAGCGCGCGTCCTCCGCCCACTCCGGATGCCCCATGGCGGCGGCCGCCGCCCGCCAGTCGTCCTCCGTGAGGCAGGCGAGGGCGAGCCACAGGTCGGGGCGCTCGGGGTGCTCGGCCACGCGGTACGCGCCGTGAGGCGCGGCGTAGGGGACGCGGTTGCCCTGCCGGACGTACTCCAGGCCGGCGTTGTCCCACGCGAAGACTGGCGCACTGAGGACGGCCGCGGACGACTCGAACTGAGACATGTCGATCAGTTGGCCCTCGCCGGTGCGGCGCTGGTGGCGGACGGCCGCGAGCATCGCGATGACGCCGTGCCCGGGGTTCACGACGTAGTCCGGATAGTTGGAGCCCACGCCGATCGGCCGGTTCTCCTGGTGCCCGGCCAGGTAGTTGAGGCCGCAGAGCGCGGACAGCACCGCGCCGAAGCCCATGTACTCCGTGTGCGGCCCGGTGTTGCCCTGCATGGGCTCGTACATGCCGATGATGCGGGGGTTCGCCTCGTGCACCTGCTCCCAGGTCATGCCCGTCTGGCGCACGGCACGGTTGGTCATGTTGGTCATGAACAGGTCCGCCCACTCCACCAGCCTCATGCCCAGGGCGTGTCCCTCCGGCTGCGTGAGGTCGATCGTGATCGAGCGTTTCTCCGCGTTGAAGTTGTTGTAGTAGCCGGACGTGTTCAGGCTGTTGTCCCCCACCGGCTTCGGCCCCACCACGCGCAGCCCGTCCGGCCGCTTCTCCGTCTCGATGCGCACCACGTCCGCACCGAGGTTGGCGAGGATCTTGGTGGCAATCGGCCCGGCGCCAAACCACGTCAGGTCCAGCACCTTCAGCCCCTCCAGCGGGCGCGGGTAGGTCTTCGTGCTCTCGCTCGTCGCGCTGGTCATCGTGCTACCCCCGCGGCGAGCAGTGCGCCGCCGTCCACGCCGGCTTCCGTCAGCACCTCGTTCGTGTGTTCGCCCAGGAGCGGGGCCGGGCGGCGCAGGCTCGCGGGCGTGGCCTGCAGGAGCCATGGGGGGCCGGGGTAGCGCAGCGTGCGCCCGCGGGCGGGATCCTCCACCGTGCGGAACCAGTCCCGGGCGGCCAGTTGTTCGCTCTCCGAGATGTCCTGCGGCGTGTTCACCGGGCCCAGCAGGACGCGCAGTTCCTGCCCCCGCTTGTAGAGCGTCTGCGTGGGGTGGCGCCGGAAGAAGTCCGTCGCGATGTCGTCGATGCGGCGCAGGGTCTGGATGATCTCGCCGGCGCCCTCGGGATCCTGCATGGCCTGGATCAGGAGGCCGGTGTTCATGCGTTCCTGGACGAAGGAGAAGAGCGGCTCCTCGTGGATCTCGCTGGGGCCGTCCAGTTCGCGCATCAACTCCACCAGGCCCTGGAAGCCGGAGCCGGCGTTGCCGGTGCACATGGAATACAGCGCGCCGTCCGCCGTGTCGTACACGCCCAGGCCGGGCATCTTGAAGCCGGTGGCGCCGCCGCCGCCCGTGCGCTGGCGGTTGGTGCCCAGGATGTCCGCTGCCTGCATGGCCGTCTCCTGCGCCATCAGCAGCGACTCGTGCATGGAGACCTCCACCCGCTGGCCCTCGCCCGTGGCGTCGCGGTAGAGGATCGCCGCCATCACGCCTGCGGCCGCGTTGATGGAGGCGCAGTGGTAGCCCTGATGGTCCGGGAGTTGTTCCGGCGGCCCGTCCGGGAACCCGGCCAGGTTCATCACCCCAGACATCGCCAGCGCCACGATGTCCGCGTAGGCCCACTCCGCGTACGGCCCGCTGAGGCCCCACCCGGTCACCGAGGCGTGCACCAGGTTGGGGTTGGCCGCCTCGATCACGTCCGGCGTCAGGCCGAGCACCTCCGCCTCCCGGGCTGACCAGGACTCCAGCAGCACGTCCGCGCCGGCGACCATGCGCAGGAAGGCCTCGCGCCCCTCGGTGCTGCCGAGGTCAAGCGCGGCGCCTCGCTTGTTCACGTTCAGCAGCAGGAACTGCAGGCCCGCCTCTGGCTCCGGAGTGTCCGGGAGGAGCGGCGGCCAGCGTCGCGCGGGGTCGCCCTCCAGCGGTTCGACCTTGACCACGTCCGCGCCCAGGTCTGCCAGCAGGTAGCCCGCATAGTGGCCGATGGGCCCCGTGGCGTCGATCACGCGGATGTCGTCCAGTGCTCCCGCCATGGTGTCCCCTCCAGCGGCTCGCCCATGAGGCGTAGGGCCGAGTGTGCGGCGATTCAAGTCCCCACGGGGACGCCTGTCAAACGCATACCACCAAACGCATACCGACAGCATGCGTGCCGGGCGCAAGCCCCCTGCATCCGTCTTGTCGAGGCTGTCTGACACCTCGGACTCTGACGTTGACGGTAGAGTTCGGGGATCCCTACGATCCGCTCCCATTCCGCACTTCTGGCGCAGTCGACCGATGCGGCGGCGAGTGCTGGCAGCGAGGTCTCCATGGCTGGTCGCGGCACAGTGGGAGCGCCAGGTGGCGCACCGATGGGAGGCCCCGGGGGCCCCCCCATGGGCTCCAATCGCCCGTCCTTGCGGAAGGCGATGTTCGTCTTCCAGTACCGGTATTACCGGCTGCTCTGGCTGTCCTCTGCCTTCTCGTTCACGGGCATGCAGATGCAGATGGTGGCCCGCGCCCTGCTGGCGTGGCAGTTGACCGGCTCGTACGGCGCCATCGGCATGATCTCGCTGTCCTTCGGACTGCCGATGCTGCTGTTCTCCCTCATCGGCGGTGCGATGTCGGACCGCATGGAGAAGCGCAACCTGGTGCTGGCCACGCAGGTGATGAACGCCGTGCTGGCCATCGCCCATGCGGTGCCGGTGGCCACCGGGTCGATGACTATCGAACTGCTGTTCGTCCTCGGACTGTTGCAGGGGACAGGGTTCGCGCTGGGCATGCCGGCACGCACGCCGCTGATGGCGGACGCGGTGGGGCGCGAGAACATGATGGCGGCCATCGCCATGTCCAACGCAGCAATGAACGCCACCAGGCTCTTCGGTCCCGCGCTGGCCGGCATGATGGTGGCCGTCTGGGGCATCGAGTCCGCCTACTTCGCGCAGGCGGGCCTGAACACCCTGTCCGCCGTCGTCATCCTCTTCGTGCCCACGGGGTTGGCCGCCATGAGTGGCGCGCGCCAGATGGGCCAGCGCGTGCAGGGCAGCATGTTCGTGGAGATCGGCCGAGGGCTGCGCTACGTGGCCACGCAACCACGCGTGCGGCTGCTGATGGGCATGATGTTCGTCGTGTCGCTCTTCGCCATGCCCTACGTCATGTTGCTGGCTGGCTTTGTGCAGGAGGACCTGGGCCAGGGCGAAGAGGCGTATGGGTGGCTGCAGTCCATCTCCGGCATTGGCGCCATCGTGGCGTCCGTGGCGGTGGCGGCGTTCACGGACTTTGACCGCAAGCCCATGATCCAGTGGGCCACCGGCATCATGGGCGGCCTCTCCCTGGTGGCGCTCGGACTGGGTTCGTCCGCCTTCGGCTTTCCGGGGGCGGTGGTCGCCGTGGTGCTGCTGGGGCTGTGGCTCACGGCCTACCAGACGCTGAACAACACCATGGTCATGGACGAAGCGGATCCGGAGTACTACGGCCGCGTGATGAGCGTGAACATGCTCACCTTCTCCGTGATGCCACTCATGGCGGTGCCCCTGGGCGCGCTGGCCGACATGATCGGTGCGGCCAAGATGTTCGGGATCATGGGCGGCATCGTGGTGGTCGTGGTGCTCCTCACTTCCGTAGTGAACCCGCGCTACACCTTCGGCCGGCAGGAGCGGCGCGACTACTCCACGCCACCGTCCGACGCGATCCCGGGCGGTGGCCGGCCCCCCGCGCCCGTCGGTGGCCCCGCGGGCGGCGGTGGGGGCGGCGGCGCCTGATCCGGGAAGCCGCCTCGGTATCCCCGAGAGGACCCGTCCGCACGTTCCGCCGCGGGCCATCGGCAGGGCGCCCCCGACCGAGGTGCCTTGCCCTGGCCGCCTACCATCCATGCAGTACGGATGTGTTTCGCGTCCTGGTCGCCTGGCCGCCCTCGAGAGACCGCCCTGTAGGAGGCCGTAGTCGGGAGGCAGAAGCCGGGGGAGCGGACGCTGGGGGGAGTGTGGGATGGGCTGGGAGCAGGAGTACCAGAAGCGGATGCTGTCGTTCTCGGACGCGGCGGCGCTCATTCAGCCGGGTGACATACTGCACACACCCATCGGGGGAGACGCGCGCTCGTTCATGCCAGCGGTCTTCAACCGCGTGATCGAACTGGACTTCAACGTGCGGGTGCGCGCCTGCGCCCCCATTGCCCAGGACTGGTTCGAGGAGGCTTACGCCGACCTGCCGTGGGACATCGCGGTGGACATCTACGGCGGGCCGCGGTCGCGGGAGGCGCTGGCCAGCCGTCGGGCGGACTTCTACCCGCAACTGTTCTCGAACCAGTTCAACCTCTGGGACTCGCGCGGCGACGACCAGGAGCCGATCGACGTCTTCACCACCTACTGCACGCCCCCGGACGCGGAGGGCTACGTGACGTTCGGCGGCCAGCCCTGGCACAAGGGCGACTTCGCCCGCCGTGCGCGTACCTCGATCATGGAGGTCTCGCCGTGGGCGCCCAACGTGCGCACCACGGAGCGCCTCCACGTGACCGAGGTGACCGCCTTCGTGATGACCGAACTCACGGAGCGCCCGGTGCTGGCGGCCACCGAGCCCCCGCCGGAGACGGAGATCATCGCCGGCCTGGTGAACGAGGTGCTGGAGGACGGCGACACGATCCAGATCGGCGCCGGGCGCACGGCCACGCACATCGTGAACGCCGGCGCGTTCCAAGGGAAGCAAGACCTGGGCTGGCACTCCGAGATCACGCCCACCGGGGTGGTGGAGCAGATGATGGCGGGGGTGATCAACAATTCGCGCAAGACCCTGGACCCGGGCCTGGGCGTGACCACCTCCGTCAGCCCGCGCACGCCGGAGGAGGAGCGCTGGCTGGTGGAAGACGGCCTGCTGGAGACGCGCGCCGTGCGGGAGGTGAACGCCATCCCCGTGGTCGCCGCACACGAGCGCATGGTCGCCATCAACAACGCGTTCATGGTGGACCTGACCGGGCAGATCTGCTCGGAGAGCCTCGGCACCACGGTCTACAACGGCACCGGCGGGCAGCCCGAATTCCACGTAGGCGCGTTCATCGCGCCGAAGGGGAAGGCCATCACCGTGCTGCCCTCGTCCGCGTCCAACGGCCACATCACGAGGATCATCCCGCGCATCGAGGACGGGACCTACGTGACCGTCACGCGCTCGTTCGCGGACTACGTGATCACGGAGCACGGCGTCGCCCGCCTGGCCGGCCGCAGCCAGCGCCAGCGCGCGGAGAACCTTATCGCCGTCGCCCACCCCGACCACCGGGGCGAACTGCGGCGGGCGATGAAGACGTTCTTCTACCCAGGCTTCCCGAGGGCGATCACGGACGAGGGGACGGGCGAAGCGGCGGAGTAGCACCCAGCAGCCCACGGATGTGGGCCGAGTGCTCGCGGTAGTGTTCGAAGGTGTTGCCGGCCACGTGCGACCCGACCTCCACCGGCTCCAGGCGGGCCCACGGCGTCGCCTCGATGCGTGCGACGAGTGCTGTGTGCGAGGCCTGAAGGCGTTCGAGCGTCTGCGCCAGCGTGAGGTCACGGTCGCGTGCATGGAACCAGTCGTTCAGGCCGGACTCGGCGCGCATGTGCTCTGTGGCGCGCGCAGTGGCCTCGTCCATCCCGGCCGCCTCCGCGAAGGGGCGGCCCTCCAGGTAGACGGTCCGGGCCACGTGCTCCCAGCGCGTGACGTGCGCCAGGTGGTCCTTCACGGACCAGCCTTCCCGACCGGGCCGGGTGAGCGCCGCTTCGTCGTACCCCTCGAACGAGGCGAGCAGGTCAGCCCACGCGGCCTCGATCAGGCCCAGCAACTCCGGGACGCGGGGCGGACGCGCGGGGTCGGCCATGCGGCGTGCCTCACTCCTGCGCCAGCAGGGCCGTCAGTTCGCGCCACTCGCCGGTGGACATGCCCACGTCCTTCGCGGTCACCTGCTCGCCAGCCAGCATGCGACGCACCGCCTCCATCCCCTGCTTCGAGATCTGGGCGCTGCCCAGCCGGTAGTTCGTGAAGGCGCGGTGCGTCATGGGCGCCCAGCGCTCCAGGATGTCCGCCATCACGTCCGCGTAGGCGCGGATCTCGTACTGCGCGTGGGCGTCCGCGCGCAGGCGCAGGAAGTGCATCAGGTTGTGCAGGTCCGTCTTCCAGTACCACTGCGTGTAGAAGTTCAGGCTCAGGTTCATGCGCGCCAGTTCGCGCGCCACCGACGGCGCCTCCGGATCCCGAGGCTCGCCGTCCGGCCCTTCGTTGAGCAGTTCCTCGTAGTGGGCGTAGGAGCGCAGGGCGTCGTCCCGCAGGATCTCCTGCACGCGGCGCGCGTCCTCCTGGGTCAGCACGTCGCCTCGGCCCTGGCGGTTGGTGGCGGACTGCACGGCGATGTGTTCCGGGGCAGGGATGTAGAACTCGTTGTCCAGGATGGAGTAGCGGGCGCTGTACTCGTTGACGTTCGCCGTGCGGTGCCGGATCCACTGCCGGGCGACGAAGATGGGCAACTTCACGTGCAACTTGATCTCACACATCTCAAAGGGCGATGTGTGCCAGTTGCGCATGAGGTAGTTGATCAGGCCCTGGTCGTCGCGCTGGCGCTTCGTGCCGCGCCCGTAGGAGACGCGCGCCGCCTGCACCACCGCCGCGTCGTCCCCCATGTAGTCAATGACGCGGACGAAGCCGTGGTCCAGGACCGGCAGCGGCTCGTAGAGGACCGCCTCCAGCGCCTCCACCGTGGCGCGCCTCGTGGTGAACGAGGCGGCGCGCTGCTCGTCGATCTCCGCGCGCTGGGCGTCGCTGACCGCGCGTGCGGCGTGCTGCTCGCTGCGCTCGGGGCCGGAGCCGTCTCTGGGGGTGGTCATGGTGGTCATTGTGTGCCCTCGTCCCAACTGCGGGCCACCGGCGCGATGGTGCAGTGGTTGGACGGGTTACGAGGGGGCGGTCGGCCAGGCCGTCTGGGGAGACGCTCGATCCCGGTGTGCTTCGGGCGAGGATACCGCGCCGGGCGGGCGGCGTCGAAACGGAAGTGGCGCGCGCGGGCGGGCCTACCGGGCGAGGCGCTTGGCTCGAGCGCGGGCCTGGTCGTTCGGGTCCCAGAGGCCGCAGTTCGTCTCCATGTCCTCAAGAAACGGCCCGATGCAGTCCTGTCCGTCACGCACGATGTGCGTGCAGAGCATGACATACGGGTCCGGCCGTGACGGCTCGATCGTGCGGCGGAGCCACTGGCACTCGAAGGCCATCTTCGGTAGCGGGCGGTCGGTCATCGACATGCTGTCTGTCCCATCGTCCGAGTCTACGAGGCGATCCCCCTGCGGGCCATGCTCCCCCGGCACGTCCGGGCCACGTACGATGGCCCCGATGAGTCACGAGCGACCCCACGACCAACCCTCGCCCGCGCAGGCCACGCCGTGGCCTCGCTTCACCGCGCCGGACACGCCCCCGGGGCACGAGGCACGGCCACGCGCCGAGCAGCCCTCGGACGGGCGGGAGGCGTCGTGGGCGCGCTGGGGGAGCCTGCCGCCACGCGAGTCGCCGCGTGTCGCCTTCGCGCCGCCGGCCTCCGCGCCCGCCGTGACCCAGGCGGCCCCGACGCCAGCGCCAGCCCCGACGTCGCCAGCCCCGACGGCGCCAGCCCCGGCGCCGTCAGCCCCGGCGCCGCCAGCCCCGGACGCACCGCCAGCGCCGGAGACGTCGAGAGCCCTCGTGCCCGTGCGTATCGACCGCGAGATAACGCTCGCGGACCTGGGCCACGCGGCGCGGCGCGCGGCGCCCGTGGTGGCGGTGGCGGGCCTCGCCGTGGTCGCCGCCTCCATGCTCTTCCGACGCCGGTAGCGCCTCGAGCCCCTTCGCGACGCCTCGAACAGACCGAGGTGGAACGATTGTGAGGGTGTGGCCGTCCGCGCACACGCAATTCACCTGGCGGCAACAATCCGGCAATTCGCCCTCAACGTCCGACGCCCACGATCCGCACACCTCACTCCGGAGGTGCGTCACGGCCCGTCACGGGCCCCGGTCGGTTGGAGGCACACCATGATTTCCGCTCACGCCTGCCCCCGGTGCCGCGGAGTGCTTACTCGCGTGGAGGACATCGGAGACACGTACCACTCGTGCGTGCAGTGCGGCTACGTGATGTACGGGCGGGCGCCCGCCACGGTCGAGGTCACCCGTCAGCGCCAGTGGCGGCCGCGCCAGCCCGCCGACCGCTCCACCGTGCGCCGCCGCCAGATCGCGCGCGCCCGTGCTCGCGCACGCACGGCCGGGGACGCCGTTGCCTGAGGCGCGCCCGGCCTACCCGTAGCGCCGGAAGACCGCAGCCGCGTTCTGGCCGCCAAGGCCGAACGAGTTGGACATGACCACGTCGATCGCGTGTTCCACCGCCACGTTGGGGGTGACGTCCAGGTCGCAGTCCGGATCCGGCTCCTCGTAATTGATGGTGGGGGGCACCACCCCGTGGTGCAGCGCCAGCACCGAGGCGACGGCCTCGATGCCCCCGGCGGCGGCGGCAAGGTGGCCGGTCATGGACTTGGTGGAGGACACCTTCAGGCGACCCGCGTCCTCGCCCATGGCGAGTTTCACGGCCTGGGTCTCCGTACGGTCGTTGTACTGCGTGCTGGTGCCGTGGGCGTTCAAGTAGTCCACCTGCTCCGGAGAGACGCCGGCGTCCTTCATGGCGCGGGTCATGGCCAGCGACTGGCCGCGCGGGTCGGGGGCCGTGTCGTCCGTGGCGTCGAAGGACCAACCCACGCCGGCCAGTTCGCAGTAGATGCGCGCGCCGCGGGCCAGCGCGTGCTCCTCGGACTCCAGCAGCAGCACGCCCGCGCCCTCGCCCAGGATGAAGCCGTCGCGCCGGGCGTCAAAGGGGCGGCTGGCGTGCTCGGGGTCCTCGTTGTTCTTGGAAAGCGCGCCCAGGCGGCCCATGGAGGAGAGCGAGAGCGGCGTGATCATCGCCTCCGCGCCGCCGGCCAGCAGGGCCTGCGCGTGTCCCAGGCGGATCATGCTCAGCGCGTGGCCCAGCGCGTCCGTGCCGGAGGCGCAGGCGGTGTTGATGGTGGTATTGGGGCCGCGCACGCCGATCTGGCGGCCCAGCCGGCCCGCACCCATGTGCTGCCCCATGCGCGTCACGATGAACGGGTCCACGCCTCGGGAGCCGCGCTCCAGGTAGACCTCCCACTCTGGGCCCATGGCGAAGGAGTCGCCTGAGGTGGCCATGATCACGCCGATGTCGTCGCGGTTGTCGTCCGTGACCGCGAGCGCCCCGTCCTCCAGCGCCTGCACGCCGGCGGCGAGCGCGAACTGTGCGAAGCGGCCCGTGCGCCGGGCAACCTTGCGCTCCAGGTACTGCTCCACGTCGAAGTCCTTGACCTCGCCCGCGATCTGCACCAGGAGGTCGGACGGGTCAAACGCCTGCACGCGGCCCACGCCGTTGCGGCCCTGACGCAGGCCGTCCCAGAAGTCCGCGGTGGTGTTGCCAATGGGCGTCACCGCGCCCATGCCCGTGACCACCACGCGATGAATCTCTCGCTGCATTGCCGCGCTCCGCTCGTCGCGCGACCTCGAACTGTCGAGGCCGGCCCCGCCATCCCTCGATCCTACCGGGTCGCAGCCTCTCGCTCGACGTGGGGTGGCGTGCGACGGGGCGAGGGAGATCGATCTGCGGGATAACACTCGACGTGTCGTGCGAGAATGCGGGCGATCGGGCGTGCCGGCGCCCGCGGATCAGAGGCGCCGGCGCGAGTGGGGAGGGAATCGTGGCGCAACTACCGCTGCAGGGCTTCCGCATCCTGGACCTGTCGATCTGGCAGCAAGGCACCTACGCCACCGCCATGCTGGCCGACATGGGCGCGGATGTGATCAAGATCGAGTCCTACGCCAACGTGGATCCGGGCCGAGGGATGGCCTCCGCCAGTGGACAGGGCAACCCGTACTTCAACACCCTGAACCGAGGCAAGCGCTCGCTGGTGGTCGACCTGAAGACCGAGGCCGGCCAGGAGGTCTTCTGGAAACTCGTGGAGACGGCGGACGTCTTCCACAACAACATGCGCTACGGCGTCATGGAGCGCCTGGGGGTCACGTTCGAGAGGATCCAGGCGGTCAACCCTCGCTGCATTCTCTCCAACGCCACCGGCTGGGGGCACCTGGGCCCGGACGCGCGTCGAGGCGCCATGGACACGCTGGCCCAGGCGCGCGGCGGCTTCATGTCCGTGACCGGCGAGGGAGAGGAGTCTCCGCCCACCATGGCCGGGTTCCCGCAGGCGGACCACGTGGGCGCGATCGTCTCCGGCTACGGCATCGTCCTGGCGCTGATGCACCGCGAACGCACGGGCGAGGCGCAGGAGGTGAACACCTCGCTGTACGGCTCGCAGTTGGCGATCCAGTCCTACAACATTACGGGCGCCCTCTGGACCGACGAGACGGTGGGGCGACGTCGACATCATGAGCGCCGGCCCACGTGGAACCACTTCCAGGCCGGCGACGGGAAGTGGTTCATGATCGGCGCGCTGCCGCCGGACAAGTGGTGGAAGCAACTGTGCGAGGTCATGGGCACCCCCGACCTGGCCACAGGCGAGAACGCCACGGCGGCGCAGCGCTGGGAGCGCAACGAGGAGATCATCGCGCGCATGGACGAGGTCTTCCTCACCCGCACGCGTGACGAGTGGGTGAGGGCGTTCCACGAGGCGGACATGCTGGTGGAGCCGGTGCTGGACTACCTGGAGATCGGGCAGGATCCGCAGGCGTGGGCCAACGACTACCTCGTGAAGGTGCCGCACCCCGAGACGGGCGAGGAGATGCCCATGGTGGGCTCGCCCGTGAACCTCTCCCGCAGCCCCGCCCGCATCGAACGGATGGGCCCGGCCTTCGGACAGCATACGGAGGAGGTGCTGCTGGAGGCGGGGTACACCTGGGACGACATCACCGCCCTCCAGGCGCGCGGGGCGTTCGGTTCGCCGCCCGATTAGCGCGATGTGAGGCGTGATATGAGGCGTGATGTGAGGCAGGCAGCGCCAAGCGCGGGCGCGTGAGGGCGAATGCCGTTAGTCCGTGGCGTCCAGTTCGTTCTGGAGCCGCATCACGCGCTGCAGCGCGGCCTTTGCGTCCGCGTTGGGGGCATCGTCCAACTTGAACGTGGGACGTTCCGAGGGCCAGTGACGCAGGAGGTCTGCGCGCGCCTCGGAGAGTTCGGCTTCCACCTCGTGGCGGGTGCGCTTGGACATGGGGGACACCTCCTCTGCCGCGGGCGTCCGTCGCGGGGGGACGGCTACTCGTCCGCCCAGCGTACCGCCTGCCGGGGGCAGAGGCGGACGGCGCGCTCCACCTTGCCGAGCAGGTGCGGGGGCACGGGGTCCAGGATCACCCGCGAGATATCGTCCTCGTCCAGCGCGAAGACCTCCGGCGCCGCGTTCTCGCAACGACCGTGGCCTTCGCACGCCAGTTCGTCCACCGTCACGCTACGAGGCGCGCCCGCCGGGGGCGCTGCTTCCGGAGAGAGGGCGTCCGTCATCCTGTCCTCCTCGCCACGATCCCGAGCCCCGGTCCCTAGCGGTACGTGACCGGCAGGTGCTTCACCCCATTGATGAAATTGGAGCGCAGCCGGTCCGGCGGGCCGGCCAATTCAATGTCCGGGAAGCGCGTGAACAACTCCTCGAACATCACGCGCACCTCCTTGCGGGCGAACCCGGCGCCGAGGCAGAAGTGCTCGCCGATGCCGAACGCCAGGTGGTCGTTCGGGGTGCGGCCGATGTCGAAGCGATACGGGTCCTCGAAGTAGTCCTCGTCTCGGTTGGCGGACGGGTACCACATGATGACCTTCTCGCCGGCGGAGATCTGCTGGCCGCGGATCTCAACGTCCCGCGTGGCCTCGCGCGTCATGTGGTGCAGGGGCGAGGTCCAGCGGACGATCTCCTCCACCGCAGAGTCCACCAGTTCGCCGTCGCCCTCGCGGATGGCGGCCTGCAGGCGCGCGCGCTCCTCCGGGTGCTGGCACAGCGCAATGAGGCCGCCCGAGATGGCGTTGCGGGTGGTCTCGTTGCCGGCGACCACGAGCAGGAAGCAGAACGCGAGGATGTCGCCCTCTTCCAGGCGTTCGCCGTCGATCTCAGACTCCAGGAGGATGGAGACCAGGTCGTCCGTGCGGGGGTTCTTGCGCCGGTCTTCCAGTTGGTCGCGGAAGTAGCCGATCATGCGCATGAAGCCGGCGGCGCCGGTCTGCTGCGCGCCCTCCGCCGTGCCGACCTTCTCCGCGTCCACGTTCTGCGCCTGGTACTCCGGGTCGCCACTGCCGAGGATCGAGTTCGTCAGTTCGAACATCAGCGGCCAGACGTCCTTCTCCAGGCCCATCATTCCGCAGATCACCGCCAGCGGGAGTTGGCTGGCGACCTCCAGCACGAAGTCGCCGTCGCGCTTGTCGCCCACCTCGTCCAGGATTTCGAGCGTGATCTGGCGGATCTTTGGCTCCATCGCGTTCACCGCGCGAGGCGTGAAGCCCTTGTTCACCAGCCGCCGCACCTGCACATGCCGAGGCGGGTCCATGGTGATGATGCTGGCGTTGCCCTGGCCCGGCCGCAGGAACGCGGACGGGTCCGGGTTGCGCAGGCCCGGCCCGGCAATGCCCTTGGAGGAGATGAACGTCTCCGGGTTGCGCGAGACGTACATGATGTCGTCGTACTTAGTGATCGACCAGAAGCCGTTGGTGCGCTCCGTGCCGGGGTTCCAGTGCACAGGCGCGTCACGCCGCAGCAGGCGGAAGGCCTCGTGCGCGCGTTCCTCCTGGAACAGGGCGATGTCGCCCAGGTTGATGCCGTGGGGTAGTTCGGTCGGGACGAATGCGGTCATTGGTCTCTCCGGTGGCGGTAGCGGCTCCAGGTCTGACACGTCGGGCCTGACAGGTAAGGTCGGATACGGCAGGTCGGACGCGGAGCCAATCGTGACCGATTGCATACATACAGCCGGTATGTGCGGTGCAGGGTAGGCATCGCACGATCAGGCCGTCAACCGTCACCCGGGAGACGTCCCGCCGCTGCGAGGCGTCGCCACGGGCGTCCTCGGACATGGAAGCGGCGGGCCTTCAAGGGCCCGCCGTCTCCTTCGCTGCCTCGGAGGGGACCGGAGAGCAGCGTGCTGGGCTGGGTGGACGCTAGCCGCGAGGCAGGCCCAGGCCGCGCGTAGCGATGACGTTGCGCTGGATCTCGCTCGTGCCGCCCGCCAGCGTGGAGGACACGCTGTCCAGGTAGCCCGTGGCGGCGCGGCCCTTCTCGGCCTCCGCGCGGTTCTTGTCCCAGAGCACGCCATAGAGGCCGTACATCTTCAGGTGCGTGCGCGCGATGCGCTGGCGCAGTTCGGTCGTGAACAACTTGGAGATGGACGCCTCGTAGTTCGGGATCATGCCCCGCGCCTGCAACGTGATCACGCGGTTGGACAACTGGCGGGCGATGTTCGCCTCCACGATGCGGTCGGCGAAGTCCAGCCGCCAGGTGGGGGACTGCTGCGTGGCGTAGGTCGCGTCGGGGGCGTCCTTGCCGCGCTTCAGCATGTTCTGCAGCCCGCGCATGGTGCCGACTGCGCTGCCGATGCCGGAGCGCTCGAAGTCCAGCGTGGTGGCGCCCACGTACCAGCCGCGGTCCACCTCGCCCACGACGTTCTTCGCCGGGACGCGCACGTCCTCGAAGAACATCTCGTTGAAGGTCTCCTGGTTCGCCATGGTGGTCAGCGGGCGGATCTCGATGCCGGGCGTCTGGCGGTCGATCAGGAAGTACGAGATGCCTCGGTGCTTGGGGGCGTCCGGATCCGTGCGGGCGAGCATGAAGATCCAGTTGGAGAACTGGGCCGCCGTGGCCCAGATCTTCTGGCCGTTGATCACGAACTCGTCGCCGTCACGCACCGCGCGAGTCTGCAGCGACGCCAGGTCCGAGCCGGCCCCCGGTTCCGAGTACCCCTGCGCCCAGCGCGCCTCGCCGCTGAGGATGCGCGGGATGTGCTCCGCCTTCTGCTCCTCCGTGCCGTGCGTGAGCAGGGTGGGCCCCAGCATCATCACGCCCATGCCGCCGAACATGCCGGCGCTCAGGCCGTGCTCCGCCAGTTCCTCGTTCAGGACGAACTGCTCGAGGACGGTGAGGCCCGCGCCGCCATACTCCTTGGGCCACGCCGGGGCGATCCACCCCTTGGCCACCAGCGCCTCGCGCCAGGCCTGCATCCCAGCCATGCGCGCACGCATGGTCTCCGGGTCCGGCATGCCCTCGCCGCCGTCATCGCCGCCGGCCGGCCGTCCGCCGCCGCGCGCCTTGTGCCCGTGCTCCCGGACGAACTCGCGCACTTCCTCGCGGAAGGCTGCTTCCTGGGGGCTGTCGCCGAGGTCCATGGGGGATCCTCCTTCGATCGCCGGCCGGGGGCCGGGCGCACGCCGTATTGATTATCGGAATCGTAACAGATCAGCGACGCTTGCCAAGCAGGAATTCCTCGGGCCGGTGAAGTCAGGAGTGGGGCGTTGTCCGTGATGTCCACGCCTACGGGGCGCGCGTACAACGGGCGCCTCCAGGTTCACACAGCAGCCCAGTGGAGTTCATGCCGACCGGCATCCAGAGGGCGATCCTGCACGACGAAGTATGGCCATTGCTGCAACACACCGGGACGCTCGCGGATCGATCGGTGCGCGTGACCGACGTACCGAAGGGTGATCGGCTCGCCGGGCTGTCACGACGCCTCGCCGTCACCAGGCAGCATCGTGCTCGCCCATCTGCGGTGGGGGGCGTTCCCAGCGCGGCATCGCGCCGGGGATGCGCCCAGGCGGGCGGACGTGGGTGATCGAACCCGTCGTCTCGAGGTATGGCGAGGGGTCGGGTTCGGCGGCGGCGTGGCCGTCCGAGGCGCGTCCCAGGTGCTCCAGCCACCACCCCGTGCGAGCGAGCGAGACCTCCACCAGCCACGAGCCGCCCTGGGCGTGGCGGCGGCGTAAGGCCGCGATGGCGCCCAGCGCGGCGAGGTAGCCCGTGGCGTGATCCAGCGCCTGCGCCGGGAGCGACCGGGGACGGTCGGGGTGGCCGGCGGACTCCGTCTCCGTGGCGACGAGGCCGGAGGCCATCTGCAACAGCGAGTCGAAGCCGCGGCGGTCCTGCCACGGGCCGCTCTGGCCGTAGGCGGAGAGTTGCACGGACACCAGCCCGGGGTTGAGCCTGGCGAGCGCCTCCGGGCTGAACCCGAGCGCACCCAGGGCGCCCGGCCGGTAGGCCTGCACGAACACGTCCGCTTGGCGGACCAGCGCACGTAGTGTCTCCCGGCCGTCCTCCATGCGCAGGTCGACAAAGCACGATCGCTTTCCGAAGCCGGTATCGAGGTCGAGCGCGGGAAAGGTGGGGAGATGCGGGCCGGACACGCGCAGGACGTCCGCCCCGTGCGCTGCGAGGAAGCGCCCGCAGACCGGCCCCGCGAGCACCCTCGAGAGGTCGAGCACGCGCAGGCCCTCGAGCGGTCGGTCGGCCGCGGGCAGGGGCCGCTGTGGCGCATTGCCGAGGCGGCTGAGGGCGATCAGCGGCAGGCCCTGCACGGCCGCGCCCTGCGGGTGGCTGCGCCACTCCTCCGGCGTGCGCCACGAGGCGGCCGCGCCGCCCTCCGCCATGATGCGCTCCACGAGGTCGGCGGCGTGGAGCCCGGCGACGGCGGCCTCCACGTCCGCGCGAGCGGTCTCTGGCCCGGGTGGTATGCCCAGCGCGCGTAGGGCGGCATCCCGGTGGTGGTCGAAGTTGGCGTGGATGCGCACCCAGCGGTCGGCGGCGCGGTAGTCCCCCGCCAGGGGGCCCCAGAGGTCGGCGGGCGTCTCACCGTTCACGCGCAGGTAGCGCTCGCTGCGGAAGGCCACGGACGCCTCGGCGCGGTCGACCTTCACCCGTACATCCGGGCCGCCACGGTCATGCCAGAGGGCGGCCGCGGCCAGCGTCGCGGCGCCGATGGATCCGACGGCCACGTCCGTCACGCGGTAGGCGGACGGCAGGTTCGCATCCCCGGTGATCGTGAGGTGTTCGAACTCGCGCGGGTCGCCATCGACGGCGGCCCACGGTTCGGCCGCTGGAGATGCGGCCTGGTGTTCGGGGTTCATCGCGCCTCCGGGTCGCGAGTATACGTTCGCTGGATTGTGGAGGGGGTCAGGCCCGGGTGTGGAATGGGGCTCAGGCTCACGGTGAGCGTGGTAGGCGGGGCGGAGAGGAGGTGGTGGGGCGAGGGCCGGGGGCTTCAGGAGTGGCGGGCAAGGAATTGCAGGAGGTGCTCAACAACGGCCTGCGGTTGTTCCTGCTGCACCCAGTGGCCGGCGCCCTCGATCAGGTGGGTGCCCTCGAAGTGGGGGTGGCGTCCCATCGCTTCGAGGCCGCCTGGGCGCTGGTAGACGCCCCAGTCCTGTGCGCCGGAGATGAAGGTGGCGGGCACGTCCAGGGTGCGGCCGGCAAAGACGGCGGTCTCGCTGGCGGTGACGCCGCCGCTGCCGGCGCGATACCAGTTGAGGCCGCCCTGGAAGCCGGTGCGGCCGTACTCAGCGCTGTAGATGGCCAGTTCGTCCTCGGTCAGCCAGGCGCAGGCGGCAACTTCGGCGTCCGAGGGCATCACCTCGGCGACGGTCTGCGCCATGGTCTGGCCGGCGTGCATGACGTAGTACGTGGGCATCTGCGCCGCTTCCTCGGCCGTCCAGGCGGCGAGGGGAAAGGGCCGGTTGCCGGGCCAGTCCGCGCTCTTGTGGTGGTAGTAGCCGCGCAGGAACGCGTGCACCCCCTGGGGCGCTCCCCGCATGTCCGCGTCCGCCTCGCGCGTCGCGTAGTAGCGCTGGTAGTGCTTGCGCGGCGGATCGAGGGCGAGCAGGTCGGCGTGGATGTCGCCGCCCCGCCCCGAGGCGGTCGAGGGTGTCGAGGCGGCCTCGGCAGAAGGCCACGGCGCGGGGCCGCCGAAGGGTGCGCTCATCATCGCGGCGCTGCGGAACACGTCCGGCCGGACCACCGCACACCACCCGGCCACGCTCGACCCGAAGTCGTGCCCCACAACCGCGGCCACCTCGCGGATGCCGAGGCGGGCCAGCATGCCCACCTGGTCGCGCACCAGGTTGAGCATGGCGAAGGGGCGCAGGTCCACCTCGAATCCGTCGTCCCACCCCGTGGTGAGGCCGTAGCCGCGCTGGTCGGGCGCCAGCACGCGGTAGCCCGCCGCCGCGAGGGCGGGCATCACCTTGCGCCAGGAGTAGGCGAGTTCCGGGAAGCCGTGCAGGAGGAGGACGACCGGCCGCTCCCCCTCACCCGCCGCCCCTGGGGCTGACTCGAGGAGGTGCATCCGCAGGCCGTTGCCGTTCTCCACGAAGCGTGAGCGGATGCCCTCCGGCAGGCGGTCGGCGTAGTGGGCTTGCTCGTCGGCGTCGGGCATGAGGGCTACCTCGAGGTGCGGGGGCGGCAAGTGCGGCGGCGGGGAGTGCACAGGGGGGCGTCGCGAGACGCCCCCCTGTGCAGTGCGTGCGAGCGGTCCGCTACCGGGTAGTGGTGAGCCACGCGAACTTCTGTGGCTTGCGCTTCGCCTCCGGGTCCAGCGGGACGTTGATGAGCGACGGCCCATCGATGGCCAGCGCCTGCTTCAGGGCCGCATCCAGTTCCTCGCTGTTATTCGCGTTGAACGCGGCGCCGCCCAGGCCCTGCATCATGATGTCGTAGCGGGCCTCCAGGCTCATGCCGCCCACGGGCTTGTGCGCGCCCTCGAACAACTCCGCCTTGTGGCCGCCGATGCCGCCGTTGTTGAAGACGATCCACGTGATCGGCAGGTTGTAGCGGACGGCCACCTCACACTCGGTGCCCGCGAAGCCGAATGCGCCGTCGCCCTGCAGGCAGATCACGCGCTTGCCGGGGTTGGCGGCCGCCGCGCCAATGGCAAAGCCATGGCCCAGGCCCATGGAGCCGAACGAGCCGGCGTCCAGCCGCGTGCGCGGCAGGAACTGGTCGATGACGGTGCGAGAGATGTCCATGGTGGACGCGCCCTCGGAGACGAAGATCGCGTCCTGCGGGAGCACCTCGTTGATGGAGCGCAGCGCGCGGTAGTAGCCGAGCGGGCTGGTCTCCTCCTGCATCATGGCCTGCACGGACTCGGCGTTCTGCTTCGCCTCCACGCGGACGGTCTGCAGCCACTCGGAGTCCTGCGGGAACTGCCAGCCCTCGCGGTCCAGCACGTCCAGCAACTGGCCCAGGGTGGCGCGAGCGTCGCCGATCATGCCCACCTCGGTGGGCACGTTGACGCCGATCTCCTCCGGGTTGAAGTCCAACTGCACCACGCGCACGTCCGGGCGGAAGCGCGGCGGCAGGCCGAAATGCAGCATCCAGTTCAGGCGCGCACCCACCAGGAACACCAGGTCCGCGTTCTGGAGGACGAACGAGCGCGCCGCGGCGGCGGACTGGTCGTGGTCGTCCGGGATGATGCCCTTCGCCATCGGCATCGCCAGGTAGGGGATGCCGGTCTTCTCCACGAAGGCGCGCATCTCCTGCTCCGCGCGGGACGCAGCCACGCCCTTGCCGAAGATGATCAGCGGCTGCTCTGCGGTCTTCAGGGCCGCGATCGCCGCCTCTACGTCCGCGGGGTCAGACTGCACGCGCTTGGGGTCCGGGACGCGAGGCGCCCACTGCACCAGGTCCTCGTCCACCTTGCCGGCGATGATGTCGCCCGGGAGGTCCAGGTAAGAGGGGCCAGGGACGCCGTGGAGGGACTTCTTCACCGCCTCCGCGATGTAGATCGGCAGGCGCTCGATGCGCTCCACGCGCGCGGCGAACTTGGAGAACGGGAGCAGCGGCGTGAGTTGGTCCGCCTCCTGGAAGAAGCCGCCCAGGTGCCCGGCCTGCTCGTACGAGCCCCCCAGCAGCAGCATGGGCCAGCGGTTGGACCATGCGTTGGAGTACGCACCCACGGCGTTCAACACGCCCGGGCCCGAGACCGCCAGCGCAGCCCCGAGGCGGCCACCCAGGTACGACACGGCCTGCGCGGCGTACGTGGCCGGCATCTCGTGGCGCATGCCCACGTAGTTGATGCCCTGACGCTGGGCGGCCATGGCGATGCCCGTGACGGGGATGCCCACCACGCCAAACATGTGCTCCACGCCCTGCGTCTTCAGCGCGCGGGCGATGATGGTGTGTCCGTCGATCTCTGCCATTGGATCCTCCCCCTCGTCCCACAGCGGGATGTCGATCTCTTGTTCGATCCCCGCGCGGCATCTTACACGGGATGCGCGCTCGTGTTCGCGGTCCGGGTAGACGAGTCGCTTGTGCGCCCCCACACCTCCTCGGAAGTCAGGCGCGCCGGAACAGCGGGAGCGTGATCTCCTCGTTCAGCGGCTCGAAGACCACATGCACAGGCATGCCGATCTCGATCTCGTCCGGCGCCACGTCGACGAGGTTCGAGGCCAGGCGGGGGCCCTCCTCCAGTTCGATGAGCACCGTGGCGAAGGGCGTGAAGCCCTGCAGCGCCGGGTGGATCGGCTGGTGGGTGACGGCGTACGTGTAGACGCTTCCGCGCCCGCTGGCCTGCCGCCAACCCAGGTCGAACGAGCCGCACGAGGCGCACATCGCGCGTGGCGGGTGCTGGAGCGCAGAGCACGAGGCGCACGCCTGGAGGTGCAGTTCGCCCTGCTTCAGCGCGTCCCAGAACGGCTCATTGTCCTGGCTGGGGACGGGGGCGGGGAAGGGAGGGCGCCCGCCGGGTTGCGGCGCCTGTTCGCTCGTCATGATGCGCGCTCCAACAGCACAGCGCCGGTGCCGACGCCGGTATCCACGAAGGACAGGTGGCAGTCCTCCACCTGCGCGGTGGACTGGCCGCGCACCTGGCGGGTGGCCTCGATCAGGTGGTTCATGCCCTGCATGTACGCCTCGGACAGGTGCCCGCCGGAGGTGTTGACGGGCAGGGCGCCGCCGTCCCAGCGGATGCCGCCGGACTCCACGAAGGGGCCGCCCTCGCCGCGTTCGACGAAGCCGTAGTCCTCCAGCGCGAAGATGACATAGGGCGCGAAGTGGTCGTAGATCTGCACCACGTCCACCTCGCCCGGGGCCACCTCGGCCTGTCGCCAGAAGCGAGGCGCGAGGCCGGCGGCCGCAGTGTCGACATAAGCCCGACCGCGCCCGCCGCCGTACTGCGCCGCCGTGCGTATCAGGGCCGGGGGCTGCTTCAGGTCGCGCGCGCGCTCCGCGCTGGTCAGGACAATGGCGCCGCCGCCGTCCGTCTCCAGGCAGCAGTCGTACAGGTGGAACGGTTCCACGATCAGCCGCGACGACTGATGCTCCTCGATGGTGAGCGGCTTCTCGTAGAACGTCGCGCGCGGGTTGCGGTTGGCGTGCTCGCGCTCCGAGACCGAGACGTAGCCGAACTGGCGGCTGGTGGTGCCGAACTCGTGCATCCGCCGCCGCGCGGTCATCGCGAGGGAGTGCTGCGGCGTCAACAGGCCGAACGGCTCCGTGAACGCCGCCCCACCCTGGCCTCGCCGCCCCGTCACATCCCCGCGGCCGTAGCGGCGGCCAGAGCGCCCATTCACGCCTCGATAGATCACGACCACGCTGGCAAGGCCGGCGGCGATCGCGCTGGCGGCGTGGGCCACGAGGGGCGCCCCCACGTTGCCGGCCTGGTTGACCTCCCCGAACCACGCCAGGTCCCTCACCCCCAGATTCGAGGCGATCTCGCCTTCCGAGGAGGTGTCCACGGACCACTTCATGAGGCCGTCCACCTCGGTACGGTCGATGCCGGCATCGTCCAGCGCGGCGGTGATCGCCTGCAGGGCGAGCACGAGTTCGGACCGCCCGGAGTTCGTCGAGTAGTCGGTCTCGCCCACCCCGGCGATGGCGACACGATGGCGGAAGGAGTCCACCGGCACGTCCTTTCTTCGGGAGCCCTCGCAGCGTGCGAGGGCCACCCGTGTGGAACTTGGTTGGAGCCTAGATGGCCCCGCGCTCCTTGAGCGCCGTGATGTCGTCCCAGGTGTAGCCCACCGTGAGCAGGATCTCCTCGGTGTGCTGGCCGGCCACGGGCGCCGCGCCCTGGATGCGCGGCGGCGTCAGGGACATCTGCACCGGTGGCCCCACCATCTTCATGGGCCCAAAGACGGGATGGTCAATGTCCTGCACGTACCCGTTCTCCACGAACTGTGGATGCTCCACCACGGCCGGGTAGTCCAGCACCGGCGCGTGGGGCACGTCGTGCGTGGCCAGGCGGTCCAGCCAGTACGCCTGGGGGCGGGTGAGGAACGTCTGCTCCATCTCCGCCACCAGCAGGTCCTTGTTGCGGCTGCGGTCGAACGGGCCACGGAAGCGGTCGTCCTCGCGCATCTCGGGGCGCTCCAGGGCGTCCGCGAGGCGCTCCCACATGGCCTGTGTGTTCGCCGCGATGGCCACCCAGCGCCCGTCCTGGGCCTGGTAGTGCGTGTACGTGGCGCTGCGGCGGTACTCGAAGCCCGGCTGGTGGCCCGTGCCCATGTAGATGGTCATGGGCCGCTGCTGCAGCGCGAGCATGGAACCGATGAGCGAGGCGTCCACGTGCTGGCCTTCTCCCGTGCGCTCGCGATAGTAGAGGGCGGTCATGATGCCGTACGCCAGCATCATGGCGCCGATGCTGTCCGCGAATCCGCCGATCAGGGCCTGCGGCGTGAGCGCGGAGCCGCCCCCCTGCTCTGACATGACCCCGCTGAACGCCTGCGCCACGTGGTCATAGCCGCCTCGAGACGCCCAGGGGCCTTTGCGGCCCCAGCCGGAGCCGGAGCCCATGATCACGTCCGGCCGAATGGTCTTCAGGTCCTCGTAGCCCAGGCCCCAGTCCGCCATGCGGCCGGGGCGGAAGTTCTCCAGCACCACGTCCACGGTGGGGAGCAGGCGCCGGACCACATCGCGGCCCGCTTCCTCGCGGAGGTTGATGGTGATGCTGCGTTTGCCGCGGTTGTTGGCCTCGTGCATGCCAGAGAAGCCTCGTTCGTCCGCGCCCTGGCGTGCCTCGCCGCCGGGCTCCTCCACCTTCAGGACGTCCGCCCCCATGTCGGAAAGCAGGACGCCCGCGAACGGCCCCTGCTGGATCTGGCCGAAGTCCAGGACGCGGACGCCCTCCAACGCGCTAGCCATGAGGAAATTCCCGCCTACGGGCGCCGGAGTGTCCGCTCCGGCGCCCGGCTCGATGCGTGTCCCGTCTGGTCGCGAGCCTGATCGCTACACGTCCAGCCAGTAGTGCGCCACTTCCTCGGTCGCGGAGCCGTAGCCGCGCGTGGTGCGGATGCCGCGGACGGGGCCCTGATAGGCCGTGAAACCGGTGCCGGCGCCGGTGGGGAAGGGGATGTAGTACATGTGCTCCGCGTTGATCCGCTGGATCTCATGGATCTGTTCCACGCGTGCGGCCTCGTCCAGTTCGGTTGCCTGCTGTGCTCGCAGGTCGTTGATGCGCTCGTCGTTAACCTTCGTCGCGTTCGAGGTACCGCTGCTGAAGAAGCGGTCCACGAAGCCGGAGACCTCCGGGTAGCCGGGCGTGACGCCCTGGGCCAGGCCGTGGAAGTTGCCGGCGCGTGTCTGCGGGAAGTAGATGGCGTTGTAGTCCTGCACCTCGGTCTGGATGGTGAGGCCCAGTTCGGACATCATCTGGCCGGCTGCCTCCGCCACCCGGTCGAAGGTGGCGCCGTACTGCTGGCCGGCATACTGCCACTTCATCGTCGCGCCCTCCGCGCCCATTGCGGAGATCAGGCGCATGGCCTCTTCCGGGTTGTACTCGAAGTTCGCGGCGGACGGCCCCTGCGCCTCCGACTGCGGATCCAGCCACCACTTGCCGAGCGTGACGGAGACCACGTTGTTCCACGCGGAGGAGGGGTCCAGGCCCGCGTCCTCCATGGCCTTCAGGTTGTAGGCCAGTTCCATCAGGTCGGCGCGGTTGAGGCCCATCGAGATGGCAATGCGGAATCGCTCGTCCCGCCATGGCGCGTCCGGATCCATCTCCGGAGGCGCGAAGAAGGCGTAATGCAGTCCGCCGGAGACCACGCCCACCCACTGCCAGTCCGGGTTGTTGCCGTACATGTCCAGCACGTCGTCCGCAGTGACGCCAATGGCGTCCAGGTTGCCCGCCTCGAACTGGGCGCGGCCGTTGGCGTACTCCGGGATGATGTTCCGGGTGATGCTGTCCATGTAGGGGGTGTCGGTCTCGTAGTAGTTGGGGTTCCGCACGTATTCCACGCGCGAGCCCACCTGGTAGTTGCCCAGCATCCACGGCCCGGTGCCGATGGCCGTGGTGGTGATCTGGTAGTCCTGCGACTCCACCGGCACCACCCAGAGGTTGTTCGCGTCCGCCAGCTTCTCCATGAAGATCGCGGTGGGTGCCACCGTGGTGAAGTTCAGCGTGCGGTCGTCCACGGCTTCCGCGGAGACAATGTCCTCCACGTTCACGGCATTCACGGACTCCGGCGCCTTCAGGCGGTCCCAGGAGTAGATCACGTCCTCCGCGGTCACCGTGCGGCCGCTGACCGGGGCGATGTCGTGGTAGTGGACATCCGGACGCAGCACCACCGTCCAGTGCTGGCCGTCCTCGCTCTCGGCGGACTCCGCCAGATCCGGCAGCAAACCCTGGTTGTACGGGTTGGCGTTGGGCTGCGCATCGATCTTGAACAGGCGGCTGTAGACGTGCCCGGAGAACTCCTTGGTGGTGAAGGAGGCCGTGGCGTACGGGTCCAGCGAGGCCGGGTCGTTGGTGATGCGCGTGCGGTAGGTGCCGCCTTGCTTCGGGCCGGCGCCGACCGTCGAGGTGCCCTCGGCGGTGGCGGTACCGCCCGTGGCCGTGGAGGTGGAGGTCGCTGTTGCGCCGGGCTCGTCGTCCTCGCCACAGCCGAGCAGCGCCGCGCCACCGAGTCCCAGCGCGGCCGTGCCCGTACCGCGGATCAGCCCCCGGCGTGTGATGGAGCGTCCGGTCATTGGCGCGCCGGCCTGGCGGGGATGGATGTGCGGTTCATGGTTCATGCTGTCTCCCTCCGAACTCCCTCGGGCTCTCTGGGCGCCCTCGGGGGTGATGAAGCCCTGTCGGGACGATAGGGAGCCGCCGCCCGCGTTCCCATTGCACATCCGTTATAGTGCCGTTCGACGGCCGAACAGCCTCATACCGAAGCCGTCTGTCGATGCGCGGCCACCGATGCTTGAGAACGTGACGCTGGTCCAGTTGCGGTCCTTCCTCGCCCTGGCACGGCGCCGGAACTTCACGCACGCCGCTGCGGACCTGGACTACACGCCTCCCGCCGTCCACCAGCAGATCCGCGCGCTGGAACGCGCCCTGGGCATGAACCTGGTGCGCCGTCGCGTGACGCCGGTAGCCCTGACCGAGGAGGGCGAGGCGCTCCTCCCGCACATCGAGGCGCTGCTGGACCAGGTGGGGGAGATCAGCGCGGTGGCGCGCAACCTGCGTACACAGCACCGCGTGGTGCTGGGCGCCGCCGAGAACACGGGCACCTCGCTCCTGCTGCCCATGCTCAAGCAGCGCGCGGAGGATGTCCCCGGCGAGCTGGACCTGCAGGTGCACGATGCGGAGCACCTGGTGGAGATGGTCCGCGAGGGCGAGGTGGACGTGGCGATGTCCGCGCGCTTCGGACGCCTGCTGGGCGAGCGTCGTGCGGACCTGCGGCTGGTGCCCTGGACGCGAGACCAGCTGGTGCTGGTGGGCGGCCCAGGGGAGTGTCCGCGTACGCAGAACATCTTCATCCCGCCCTACGTGAACGCCGCGAACGTGGCGCCCGCGCTCGTCAGCAGCCATCCTGCGGGACGCCTGGCCCCCGTCCTCACCGGCGACGCCGGCCGCGCGGCCGCGCTCGCGGACATGGGGCTGGCCGTGCTCCCCGTGAGCGCGGTGGCCGGCGACGTCCGCGAGGGCCGCCTGCGGGTCGTGGGCGAACTCGGACGGCCGTACCGCGTGTCGCTCCTGCACCGCCACGCTCCGGCGCTGAACGCGCCGACACGCGCGTTGATCTACTTCCTGCTGAAGCACCGCCCCAGATTCCGCCCCACGTGCGAGCAGGTGCAGGCGTCCGTGTAGGCTGGGCGCATGACGGCGCAGGTCATCTTCATCACCCACAGCACCAGCGAGGACAACGAGGCCGGCCTGGCGTCCGGGTGGTTCGACACCCCACTCTCCGCTGCCGGCGAGCGCCAGGCGGTGGAGGTGCGCGACCGCTGGGCGGGTACGCCGCTGGACGCCGTGATCGCCTCGAACCTCGAACGTGGCAGGCGTACCGCGCAGATCGCATTCGAGCCTCGGGTGACGGTCCGCATCGACCCCCGGCTACGCGAGGTGGACTACGGGGATCTGACGCGCCGGCCACGCGCGGAGATCGACCGTCAGCGCGTGAGCCGGGCCCATGACCCACACCCCGGCGGCGAGTCCTACGCTCAGGCGGTGGAGCGCCATCGCCGGCTGCTGGACGAGGTCGTGGCGGAGTATCCGCGGGGGCAGGTGCTCCTCGTCGGGAGTTACGCCTTGTGGATGGCGATGGAGCACGTTGCCGGCGGCCGCCCCCTGCTCGAGGTAGCCGCCGAGCAGCGCGAATGGCAGCCGGGCTGGAGGTACACCTATGGCTGACGCCGCAGAGCAGCCTCACGGCGCACTGTCAGGTATCCGCGTGCTGGACTTCACCCGCTACCAGCAGGGGCCCATGGCCACGGTCTTCCTCTCCGACCTCGGTGCCGAGGTGGTGAAGGTGGAGGAGCCCGGCGGCGAGCCGGGCCGCGCCAACGGACTCCAGCCGGACGGCTTCTCCGCCTACTTCGAGGCCCACAACCGCGGCAAGAAGAGCATCACGCTGGACCTCCACATCGAGGCCGCCCGCGAGGCCGTGCGACGTCTCGTGCCGTCGTTCGACGTGGTGGTGGAGAACTTCCGGCCGGGCGTCATGGAACGCTGGGGGCTGGGTTACCAGGACCTGCGGGCGCTGCGGCCGGACATCATCCTGGCGTCCGGATCGTCGTGGGGACGCCTCGGGCCGTGGGGCGACCGGCCGGGCTTCGATCACGTGGGACAGGCGCTCTCCGGCGTGATGGTAGAGCAAGGCGGCGGCCCGGGGGCCACGCCGCACGCGCTCATCGGCGGCTTCGCCGACCAGATTGGCGCCATGCTGCTCGCCTACGGCATCTCGTCAGCCCTTGTAGCGCGAGAGCGTTTCGGGGTGGGGCAGCACGTGGACGTCTCGCTCATCGGCGCGATGGCGGCCCTGCAGGCGATGCCGCTCACCCGCTTCCTGCGCACCGGCAAGCAGATCGGCTTCGAGGAGCGTCGCGCCGCCACCTACACCCACTACGAGGCGAGCGACGGGAAGTACGTGGCCATCGCGGCCAACACCCAGGCGTTCTGGGAGCGCATGTGCGACGCCCTGGAGCGCTCCGACCTGGGGGCGGACGAGCGCTTCGCCGACCCGTTCGCCCGTGCGCGCCACAAGGACGACCTGGTCGCCATCCTGGAGGCCCACTTCCGTACGAGGCCCGCCTTGGAGTGGTGCGAGCGCCTCACTGCTGCGGACGTGCCGAACGCCCCCGTGCTGGACTACGCCGGCGTCGCAGAGCACGAGCAGTTCTGGGCGAACGGCTATCTCCAGGAGGTCGACACCCCAAACCTGGGCCGCATGCGCGTCCTGGGCCCCGCGGTGCGCATGAGCGAAACGCCCTCCCGAGTGCAGGGCGGCGGCCCCGAGTTGGGCCAGCACACGGAGGAGGTCCTCCTGGCCGCCGGCTTCACCTGGGACGAGATCGCCGCCCTCCGCGACAGCGGCGCCACGCGGACAGTGTGACCGGTCCTTCGCCAGGCAACACCCTGCCCGCACGCGTCTCGCGGCTTAGCGCTCGACGAGTTGGGTGAGGACGCCGCCGGTCACCGAGGGGTGGAGGAAGACCTGGCCCTTCACCGGGTTGCCCTCGCCTGGGTCGCCGATGAGGCGGATGTTCTTCGTGCGGAGGTCGGCGACGGTGGCTTCGAGGTCATCGACCTTCATCGCCACCAGGTGGATGCCCTCGCCCTGCTCGTTGAGGCGCTTGGCGATGGGGCCGGCGTCGCCCAGGTTCGTGACGAGTTCGACGTAGGAGTGCTCGAAGCGGAAGAAGGCCATCTGCATGCCGGCCGCCTCGCTCTGAGAGCGGTCGCTGACCGGCGTGCCGTAGATCGCCTCGTAGCGTTCGATGGAGGCCTCGATGTCCTTCACCGCAATCACGACGTGGTCGATTCCGTTGAACATGGCTACCTCCTGCGGCGTGTGTGGGGTCGTGCGCATGGTAGGGGGAGCAGACCTCCGCTGCGGTAGCCGGGTCACCACCCCACGGTCAGACCTGCACCACCTCGAACGGGAGGCTGACGATCTCCTGGCCGTCCAGGGTGACGTTGACCTCGTGCGGGCCCTGGGTGCGGAGGTCCAGTTGGACCAGGTCCACGATCATGTTGGCCTTGCCGCCCACCTCGTCGCCCACGTTCAGGTTGATCTGGCCCTCCACCGGCGGGGCGATGTCGCGCCCGTCCGCGTCAGAGACCCGCACGCGGAAGGCGTGTTCGCCCGTGTCGCTGCGGTTGAAGCCGAACCGCACGACGGCCACGGCCCGAGGATGCACCACGGGCAGGGTACGCACGGTGATGCGCTCGAAGCCGATGCCGAGCGCGTGCACCTTGCCGCCGCTCTCCGTCGCGGCGTCACACAAGAAGGCAAAGTCCACCTGCACGAGATTTCCTCTCCACTGTGGGCGTCTGCTCAGGGCATGGCGGCATGGCGGCATGGCGACGTGGTGCGGAGTGTATGCGCGTCGCGCCTGCTGCGGCGCACGAAAGGTTGAGGGCCGGAGACCGCGAGCCGCCTGCCGAGGCTTACCGGCGCGCGCCCGCGGCCCGTATGCCCTGCGGCAGGATGTCCCCGAACACCGGCCCAAAGTTCCGCGCCCGGACAATGCCGTCCGGGTCAATGAAGAACGTGGCCGGCAGACCGATCACGCGGTAGTGCTCGCGCACGCTGCCCTGACGGTCCAGCACCACCGGGAACGTCAGCGCAAACTCCTCCACGAAGCGTTGCACGGGGCCGTCCGGTTCCTTGTCGTTCACGGCCAGGACCACCACGCCGTCGTCCTCGTACGCCGCCTGCAAGTCCGGCATCTCCGTCCGGCAGGGCACGCACCAGGTGGCCCAGAAGTTCAGGACCACGGTCTGGCCTCGGAAGTCGGAGAGGCGCACGTGCTCGCCGGTGCCGGCCATCTCCAGGACGAAGTCCGGAGCCTCGGCGCCCAGGTCCGGCCTCGGTGCGTCCGAGGCCACGCCCAGCGCGTCCGCCTCGTCGCCCGGCAGCACGTCGCGCACCACGAAGATGCCACCCACCGTGAGGACGATGGCGGCGACCGTGGCGTACCGGGCAGCCCTGCGGAGGTCCATGCGAGACCAGCGTAGGCCGCCCCGCAGTGACGAGGACCGCGGAGGATGAGCGAAGTGTTAAGCCGTGGGTAACGCGGAGGCCGCGCGCCCCTACTCCCGGCGTCGCGGCCTCGGTAGGATGGCGGGCGTGACGTCCGACACTCCCGGTCCTTCCCACGGCTCGTCGTCGAGCGCCCTGGGCGACGCCATCGCGCGCGCGGCCATGCTGCTCGCGGGCGCCTCGCACACCGTGGTGCTGGCCGGGGCGGGGATGAGCAAGGAGTCCGGCATCCCCACGTTTAGAGGTGACGGCGGCCTGTGGACGGTGAACGGCGAACCCCCGCTGGACCAGTTCCAGACCTTCGCCTCTGACCCGCGCCGCTGGTGGGAACGTCGCCTGGAACAGTCCGCGGAGGGCGTCACCGGCGCCACCCCCACTGGCGGCTTCGGCGCTTCGATTGACGCCGCGCAGCCAAACTCCGGGCACCTTGCCCTGGCGGAGTTGGAGGCGATGGGCGTGGTGGGGCACCTGATCACGCAGAACATCGACGACCTGCACCGGCGCGCCGGGCAGGCCTCGATCACGGAGATCCACGGCAACCGCCACTGGATGCGCTGCATGCACTGCGGCGCGCGCTGGCCGAAGGCGGAGTTCCCCGTGGACCCGGAGGACCTGCCGCCCCGTTGCGCTTCGGACGGATGTCAGGGCATCGTAAAGAGCGACACGGTCATGTTCGGCGAGCCGATTCCCGGCGAGGCGCTGCTGCGCTGTGCCGAGGAGACCCGCCGCGCCGACTGTTTCATGACCATCGGCACCTCCGCCGTGGTGTACCCGGCGGCGCAGTACCCCCTGGACGCGGTCCGGCGCGGGGCGCCGCTGATCGAGGTCAACCCGGAGGAGACGCCGCTGAGCGAGGTTGCGTCGGTCGTCGTGCGGGCCGCCTCGGGCGAGGCGCTGCCGGCGATCGTCGCCGCGGTGCGGGCCATCCGTGCCGAACAGGGGCGGATCGAGGGGACGTGAGCAGGTGAAGTTGACTCCCGCAGGACTGGCGATGCGCGGATGGTGATCCGGCGACGTGACTATGAACCCCTCGGCATCATCCTCGCCCACGACCACGGCCTCGCCACCGTGGTCCCCGGCGGCGAACCCCAGGAGGTGGTGGCCGGCCACCGGTTCACCTCCACCGACTACTACGACGGCCTGGCGATGGCCGGCGCGCCCGGCGTGGGTGCGTGGGTGCATGACGGCAAGCGCTGGAAGCAGCGCTGGGAGGGCGACGCCCGCTCCGTCTCCGTCCTCCCCAACGGCGACCTCTTCATCGGCGTGGGCGACGGCCGCCTCGTCCGCTCCACGGACCGAGGCGAGACGTGGGAGGAACTTGAAGGCGTCCTGAACGTCATCAAGCACGGCAACAACTTCGTCCCACCCCGTGGCGAGTCGAAGTGTTTCGTGCGGGGCGTGGTGCAGGTGGAGGAGGGCATTGTCCTGGCGATCGGCGGTGGCGGCGCCTGGCACACGCGGGACAACGGCAACACCTGGCTGCGGCGTACGGACGGGCTGGACGCCAAGATGCACGGCGTGTGGTCGCACCCGGAGCACCGGGACCGCCTCTACGCCACGAGCGACTCCGGCGTCTTCCGCTCAGAGGACGAGGGCTTCTCGTGGCTCCAGTCGCTGGGCGGCCTGGACCGGTCGTGGGGCGGGACGCTCGCGATCATGCCGGGAGCGCCGGACGCACTGATCCTGTCCATGGCCCGCCACGCTCCGCCGGAGCCGGGGGGCTCGGCCACGGAGGGCACGGTCTTTCGCTCGCCCAACGGCGGCGTCTCCTGGGCGCGCGTGATGCTGGAGGGCGACGACGAGTGGCCTCGCATCCCGTGCGTGACGCGCCCGTGGGACTGGGAGGACGTGGCCTTCGTCGCCGCCGGCGAGAAACTGTGGGCTTCCCACGACCGCGGCAAGAACTGGCTCGCGCTCAGCGACGGGCTACCCGTGGCCAACTCGATCGCGGCATCGCTCTAGCGCTTCGCGTAGGCGCTTCGAGGAGGGGAGACGGCCCGCCATCATTTCTGTGATAGAAATGGGGCGTGTAGCGAGGGTGGCTGGTACATTCGGTCGCAGGGCCTGATCCGCTCCGCGAGGGGGCCCGCACCACCCAGATTCCGCACGTGACGATGCGTGAACGAAGGCGTCCCCTTCGTCCTTCCTTGTGACGGATCCTGTCCGACGGCCAATGACCCAGGAGAACTTGATGGCGAACCCCACGAAAGCCCGCGACGAGTTCGTGGAGGTAAACGGCCTGCGCTTCCACTACCGGGAGTCGGGTGACCCGCGCAGCCGCCACGCGCTGATCCTGCTGCACGGCTACGCGGCCACGGCGGACATCTGGACGGACGTGGCCTCTGACCTGGCGCGGGAGTTCCGAGTGATCGCCCTGGACCAGCGCGGCTACGGCCAGACGGACCGCGCGGAAGACATGGACTACACCCGCGCCACGCAACTGGAGGACCTGGAGGGCGTGATCGAGGCCCTGGGCCTGCGGTCCGTCACGCTGGTCGGGCACTCCATGGGGGGCGCGCTGGCCCTGTGCTACGCCGCCGAGCACCCGGAGGTCACCACCGCCCTCGTCGTGGTCGAGGCGGCGCCGGAAGTGCTGCGCTCCGGCGTGGAGAACCTGCGCCGCCTGCTCACCGCTGGCGAGTCGTGGGGCTCGCTGGAAGAGGCCATGGAAGCCATGCGTCCCCACCTGCCCAACACGAGCAACGAGCAACTGGAACGCCGAGTGCGCGCGGCCATCACCACCGCAGAAGACGGCGGCTTCACATGGGACTTCGACGAAGCCTTCCGTGACCCGCAGATCCGCCCGCCCGAGCCAGACCCGGGCCAGCGCCGCCTGAACGACCTCTGGGACAGCGCGGACCGCGTCCAGTGCCCCACGATGATCGTGCGAGGCCAGGACACGGACATGCTGACCCCGGAGGCGATCCAGCGTCTGCACCGCCGCATCGCCGGCTCGCGCGTCTCGCTGATCGAGGACGCCGGACACAACGTGCCCAGCGACCAGCCGGCCTCGCTCGCCCTCAACATCCGCGAGTTCCTGCAGAGCATCGCCGCGATCTAGCGGCGCGCTACAGACATGACCGGGAGGGCGCCGACTCAGGCGCCCTCTCTGCGTCCTACAGGGGCGTCCTACCGGGAGGCTACGCGCCCTCGGCCAGGCGAGAGATGACGCTCGCCATCACTTCCGGGTTGACCAGGCCGTGGAAGTGCCCCGCCTCGATGCGCCCTACCTGCCAGCCCAGGGCTTCCGCCTCGCGGGCGGCGTGGACGTAGGGCGACGACAGGTGCAGGTACGCGCAGCGTGCCGCGCTCCCGTCCTCGCCGGAGGGCGGCCAGTTGGGCGCGGGGATGGGCTCCGTGAAGAAGTCCAGGCCTCGAGGCTGCACCTCGGCCAGCATCGCCTCGCGGCGGTCGCTGTCCGGCACCAGGGGCGCGAGTTCGTCGCTCGTCCACGCCGGAAACCGCGCGCCGCCCTCCAGGTCCGCGCGGATGCCGCGGGCGAACCCGGGATCGTGCGCCGCCATCTCATCGAGGCGACTCCAGCCGTGGTTGGGGAGGGCGGCGTCCACGAATACGATGGCGCGTACCTGCGCGATGGACATGTCGGCCACCGCCGCCACCAGCGGCCCCGCGCCCGAGTGCGGGACCAGCACCACCTCGTCCGTGCCCAGGTCCGTGATCGCCTCAGCCGCGGCGTCCGCATAGGCGCGCCACGCCGTCACGCCGCCCGACGATCCGAGGCGCTCCTCCATGCGGGGAGCCACCGCGCGAAAGCCCAGCAGGTCCAGTTCCTCGCGCACCGGAGCCCACGAGGCGGGGCCCAGCAGAGGGCTGTGCAGCAGGACGAAGGTGGGGTCAGACATGGGTGCCGCCGTTCGGTACGCATCGTAACGCCCGCGCAGGCGCTCGGAATCCCGCGCAGGTGGTGACGTGGCGAGCGGCGTCGGAGGCGACCTCGGCCAGGGTTCGGCCCCGCGAGCGGCCTCGGAGTTGGGGCGGCGAGTCGATAGCGAATCGGACACAGAGTTGGCCGCCGGTAGGCATGCAAGGTGTATGCGCCTCCGTTACCATGCGCGCGCGAGAGGCCGGTCCTGGAGGGGACGCTGTCGCAGCCTGAGGCGGACCCCTGGACGTCTGGGGCCGCAAGCGAAACAGGGGGACCGTAATGGACTTGACCGACGGGCCAGCAGAGGCCGGCTTTCGCGCGGAAGTGCGCGACTTCATCAAAGAGCACGGGAGCAAGTTCCCGAAGGGTGGCGGCTGGAGCGAGAGCGGCGAGGAGCCCGGCGCAGAGAGCGTCGAGGACCGCATGAAGGCCTGGCGCGAGGCGATCGTGGCCAAGGGCTGGATCGCGCCGCACTGGCCGAAGGAGTACGGCGGCGCCGGCCTCTCCGCGAAAGAGCAGTTCATCCTCAACGAGGAGTTCGCAGAGAACGGCCTGAGCAATGTGGGCGGCTTCGGCGTGATGATGATCGGCCCCACGCTCATGGTGCACGGCACCGACGAGCAGAAGCAGGAGCACCTCACCAAGATCCTGCACGGCGAGCGCAACTGGGCCCAGGGCTGGTCCGAGCCGGGCGCCGGCTCCGACCTCGCCTCGCTGCAGACGCGCGCCATCCGTGACGGCGACGAGTACGTGGTGAACGGCCAGAAGATCTGGACTTCCGGCGCACACCGGGCCGACTGGATCTACATGCTCGCCCGCACGGACCCGGACGCCCCCAAGCATCGAGGCATCTCGCTCCTGATGTTCGACATGAAGTCGCCCGGCGTCTCCGTGCGCCCGCTGATCAACATGGCGGACGGCCACGCCTTCAACGAAGTGTTCTTCGAGGACGTCCGCGTCCCGGTGAAGAACCGCCTGGGCGAGGAGAACCGGGGCTGGTACGTGGGTATGACGCTCACCGACTTCGAGCGCTCCGGCATCGGCAACGCCGTGGGCACGCAGCGCCGGCTGCGACTGCTGCTGGAAGACGCCCAGGAGTTGCCGGAGCAGGAGACCAGCAACGCCCGCTCCAAGTCCGGTACGTGGCGCCTGGCCTTCGCGGACCGCTGGATCGAGGCGGACATCGCCAAGTTGTTCTCGTACCTGAACATGAGCCTGCAGGACCGGAACATGATTCCGAACCACGAGGCGTCCATGTCCAAGTTGTACACCACGGAACTGAACCAGCGCATCGCCGCCACCACGCTGAAACTGTTCGGCCTGTACGGCCAGATGTGGGACCGCAACCGCGACGAAGCCCTGAAGGGCCAGGCCGCCGGCTCCTACCTCGGCGCCGTCTCCAGCACCATCGCCGGCGGCACGTCGGAGATCCAGCGCAACATCATCGCCACCCGCGGCCTGGGCCTCCCCCGCGGCTAGCCCTCGCCGCCCCCGGGCGCCCTCGAGGTGTCGATAGCAGCACCGCCCCGGTCGCGAGACCGGGGCGGTGTTTGTTGTGATGGGGAGTAAAGTCCCCCTTGACTGGCTATCCACAGCAAGCGAACATTCGTTCTCAAAGACGAGAATCCTGGGAGGCGGCGATTTATGAGTGACCGATCTTCCATTGAGTGGACCGAGGCGACCTGGAACCCAGTCACTGGGTGCACCCAGGTTTCGCCAGGATGCGCTCACTGCTACGCGAAGACGTTCGCTGAACGATTCCGAGGTGTTCCGGGCCATCCATACGAGGTCGGTTTTGATCTGACGCTTCGTCCCGAACGAGTTGACCAGCCGTTGGAGTGGAAGCGACCTCGGCTAATCTTCGTGAACAGCATGAGCGATCTGTTCCACGAAGATGTGTCTCTCTCGTTCATCCAGTCAGTCTTCGAGACGATGCAGGCCGCACGTTGGCATACTTTTCAGGTCCTCACGAAGCGTGCAGATAGATTGGCCGAGATAGCCTCGGCATTGCCATGGCCCGAGAACGTCTGGATGGGCGTTTCAGTCGAGAACCAGCGATGGGTGTCACGCATCGACGCACTCCGAAGAACCCCAGCTGCCGTCAAGTTCCTCTCCTGCGAACCATTGCTAGGCTCGCTCACACTCGATCTCTCCTGTATTGACTGGGTTATTGTGGGCGGCGAGAGTGGTCGAGGTGCGCGGCCGATGCGGCTTGAGTGGGCTCGTACAATTCGGGATCAATGCGTGGATGCCGACATCCCCTTCTTCTTCAAGCAATGGGGGGCGCATGATGAGGCAGGTATCCGCCGTGCAAAAAGTGCGAATGGCAGGGAGCTCGATGGTCGAACCTGGGATGAGCTCCCGGTGAGGGCGGCTCGAGGTGACGAACGACTTCTTCGAAGCGCCGAGTGACAGCTCTCGGTTAAAGGCCGATTTGGTAAGGGCGTACTTCCCAGCATGGGCCCGTGTTGTTGCTTCTGAGTCCCCTCGGGTCGGCTACTTCGACTTCTTCGCGGGGCCCGGACGGTACGAGGACGGAACCCCGTCGACACCGCTTCTTGTTGTGCAGGCCGCCGCGGACATCGGAACAATCCGACCGAAGTTCGTAGGCACCTTTAACGATCAGAACCCAGAACACGCACGGAGTCTGGAGAGGGAACTCGCGGCAAGCGACGGGGTAGCGGCCTTTGCTGAACGCCCCCTCGTCACGAGTCAGCCGGTTGGCCCTGACCTAGTCTCTTTGTTTCAGACTCGCCACAAGCGGGTTCCGACACTGAGCTTCATCGATCCATGGGGGTACAAGGGGGTCACCGCGAGCCTGCTCCGAGCCGCGATTACCGGCTGGGGCTCAGAAGTGATCGTCTTCTTTAACTACAGTCGAATTAATGCAGCCGTCGCGAATCCGGCGGTGGATAGCCTGGTCGTTGATCTCTTCGGCGAGACACGCGCCCGAGACCTTCAGCTGAGTGTTGCCGGGCTTCAGCCTCGCGAGCGCGAGCGTCGCGTGCTCGCGGCTTTCGGGGATCTGATGCTTGAGTTTGGGGCACCCTACCTCATCCCGTTCAGAGTCAAGCGAGGTACTGGGAACACACTTCACTACATATGTTTCGTCACGAAACACCGACGTGGCTACACGATCATGAAGGACATCATGGCTAGCCGAGGAATCGTGGATGTGGACGAAGTTCCACAGTTTGAGTACGCGCCTCGAGTGGACGGAAGGCAGATAGCCTTCGAAGCCGAGCGGCCTCTTGCCAGCTTAGGCTCCGCGCTCCTTGATGAGTTCGCGGAAAGGACGCTGACGTTCCAACAACTGTTCGACCTGCACAACATTGGCCGGCCGTTCGTTATGAAGAACTACCGCCGCGTGCTCCTCGAGCTTGAAGCCTCTGGAGCGATCAAGGTCACGCCGACGGTCAGTGACCGACGACGCGACTCTCTCGCACCGCGTGTCCGCCTGACCTTCCCGCCAAGATAGCGTTCGGCTTACGTCGTTGCAGGGAGTGCCCCACGGGCCCTCGTTCCCACGTACGACTGCTGCCCCCTAACGGCTCACGTCCGCGACCACGTTCAGCCGCGTGATCTCGGGGCGGCTGGCGGCGATCTCGCGCATGGCGGTGCCGAGGGCCTTCATGTGGTCCGTGGTGTTGTGGGCCGCGAAGGCCGCGTCGTCGGCGTACTGCTCGTAGAAGTAGAAGACCGTCGGTTCGCCCTCCACGGTGTGGAGGCGGTAGGTGGCCACGCCCGGCTCCTGGGCGCTCACGTCCGCGACCATCTTTTCGAGGGCGGCCTGCATCTCGGCTTCCTTGCCGGGCTGGGCGGTCAACTTGGCGAGCACGGTGATCATCGATCCTCCTGCGATGCGGGGGTGGTGGGGTGATGTGCGCTGATGGTACCCGCGGCGCAGTAATCTCGCCGAGGCCAACTCCTGGTCGACGATAACGGTGGGCGACTGCACGAGGTGATCCCATGGATCTGCTGAGCAACCCGGAAGCCTGGATCGCACTGCTCACGCTGACCTCGCTGGAGATCGTGCTGGGCATCGACAACGTCGTGTTCATCTCGATCCTCGCGGGGAAACTGCCGGAGGAGCAGCAGGGGCGCGCCCGCACGGTGGGCCTGGGGCTGGCCATGTTTACGAGGATCGCGCTGCTCTTCTCCCTCTCGTGGGTGATCGGCCTCACGGACCCGCTGTTCGAGGTGCTGGACAAGGACTTCTCCGGCCGCGACCTGATCCTGCTCCTGGGCGGCCTGTTCCTCGTGGCGAAGGCGACGCTTGAGATCCACGAGCGGTTGGAGGGCGACGAACCGCGCGCGGCCGTGAAGGGCGCGGCCAGTTTCACCGCCATCATCATGCAGATCATCATGCTGGACATGGTGTTCAGCCTGGACTCCGTGATCACGGCCGCCGGCATGGCCGAGGACATCGAGGTGATGGTGGCGGCGGTGGTGATCGCGGTGGGGGTGATGCTGGTCAGCGCGGAGACCATCAGCAACTTCGTGAACCGGCGGCCCACGGTGAAGGTGCTGGCGCTGAGTTTCCTGCTGCTGATCGGCACGTCGCTGATCGCGGAGGGCTGGGACCTCCATATCCCGAAGGGCTACATCTACTTCGCCATGGGCTTCAGCCTCTTCCTGGAGGTCCTCAACACGCGGGTGCGCAGGCAGGAAGTGCCGCCGGTGGACCTGCGCCCCACGTTCGTGAAGGCGCAGTCGCCAACCGGGACGGCGCGCCTGCCGTCCTCCGAGGCGGGCGCCAGCAGTTGAGCGCGGCCTAGACTGGCAGCGGGCCGCCCGGGCGGCCCGCAAGACGGACCGCGCGACGAAGGAGAAACATGGACGAGCAGGGGCGGACCACCGTGGGCGTGCTGCATCCGGGGGCCATGGGCGCCGCCGTGGCTGGCGTCATCGTGGAGGCAGGACACCAGGTGCTCTGGACGTCCGAGGACCGCTCGCAGGCCACGGTGGAGCGCGCGGAACACCTCGGCCTGGAGGACGTCCACTGGCTGAACGGGGTGGTGAACCAGTCCGACATCATCATCAGTATCTGCCCGCCCCACGCCGCCCTGGAGGTCGCGGAGGACGTGCGCAACATGGGCTACCAGGGCGTGTACGTGGACGCGAACGCGGTGAGCCCGGAGACCACGAGGCGCGTAGGCAAGATCGTGGAGAGCGTGGGGGCGATGTTCGTGGACGGCGGCATCATCGGCGGGCCGCCGGTGGACGCCCAGGCCGGCACGCGTCTCTTCCTCTCGGGCCCGGAGGCCGCCCGGGTGACCCACGTGTTCGGCGATGGGCCGCTGCGCGTGGAGGTGCTGGACGGGCCGGTGGGGGCCGCGAGCGCGCTCAAGATGGCGTACGCGGCGTGGACGAAGGGCACGAGTGCGCTCCTGGCCAGCGTCATGGCGCTGGCGGTTCACGAGGGCGTGCTGGAGCCGCTGCAGGCGCAGTGGGACCCAGCGCTGCTGAAGCGCGCGGAAGGCCTGGGTGGCGCGGCGGCGAAGGCCTGGCGCTGGGCGGGGGAGATGGAGGAGATCGCCGCCTCGTTCCAGGCGGCGGCGCTCCCGGACGGCTTCCACCTGGCCGCGGCCGAGGTCTACCGACGCCTGGAGCAGTTCAAGGACGACCCACAGGCGCCGGGCGGGGCCGACCTCGCACGGCACCTGCTGGCGGGACAGCCGGACGCATAGCCGCAGAGACGCATGGACCACGAGGGGCGGGGCACGTGTCGGACGACATCTGGGTGGAGTCGCTGAGCAACCGAGTACGAGCGATGAACACGCTCTACGGGTGGGCCGCGGAGGACCTGACGGTCGAGCAGGTGAACCACCACGAGCGCACCGGCGTGCTGCCGCTGGGCTTCTCCTTCCTCCATTTCATGAAGATCCAGGACACCTCGATCTCCCGCCAGTTCCTGGGCGAAGAGGGCGTCTGGGACGCCGAGGGCTGGGCCCAACGCGTGGGTGTGAACATTGACAAGCAGGGCCGCGAGGAGACCGTGGAGGAGATGGAGCAACTACGCGTCCAGGACTGGGACGCCTACCGCGAGTACCAGGCGAAGGTGATCGAGCGCACCACGCGCGCATTGGCCTCGACCGACCGGGCTACGCTGGAGACGGTGGTCATCCCGCGCCTGCCGGGGAACATGCGCAACATCTACTGCGCGCTCGTCGTCGGTGACGGGCCGGTTCGCAAACTCGAGGTGGTGGAGTGCTTCGTCTACCAGCACGGCCTGCGGCACATGGGCGAGATCGAGCACGGCCGCGCGCTCGTCGGCCTCGGCGGTATGACGTCGTAGCAGCAGACGAGGCGGAGCGCCGCCTCTTCTTCGACGCGGACTGCGGCATCTGCGCGAAACTCGTGCTGTTCGTGCAGCGGCACTCGCGCCAGCCGCTACGCCTCGTAGCGATGCAGGCCGTGGCGCCAGAAGCCGTGGGCGTGAGCGAGGGGCGCTACTGGGCCAGCGCCCATTACACCGACGCCAGCGGGCGGCAGTTCCATGGCGGCGCGAGCGTGACCCGCGTGCTGCGCCTGCTGCCGGGCGGGCGCCTGTTCGCGGTGCTCGACCTGCCCGGCCTGAGGTACGTGCGCGACGCGGCGTACGGCCTCGTCGCGCGGAACCGGGGGCGCATCTCGCGGCTGACTGGCCTGAGCGAGTGCCGCGTCCGCTGACGCCCACGCCTCGATCATCCGCGTGACGCGAAAGGACCCCGGCGTGGCCAGGGTCCTGGAGGTGCGCTGTGCGGAGCGCTACCGCGGGCCGGCTACCACTGCTTGCCGATGCCCCCGCGGCCGGCGTAGAAGCCGACGGGCCAATTGCGGCCGGTGATCATCGCCTTGTCGATGTCTTCCTGGGTGGCGATGCCGTCCTCGACCAACTTGTCAGCCTCGCGGCGGGCGGCGGCGTAGATGCGGTTCACGATGAAGCCATACGTCCCGGGCATGTCCTTCACCATGGAGACGGCTTTGCCGGCCTTCTCCGCCACGCCTCGGACGGCGTCGATGGTGTCCTGGGAGGTGTGCGGGGTGTAGATGACCTCGCAGGCCTTCATCACCGGCACCGGGTTGAAGAAGTGCATGCCGCCGAACAGTTGCTTGCGCGACTCCAGCACGTCCTGCGCGATCTCCTCGATGACGAAGCCGGAGGTGTTGCTGACGAAGATCGCCTCCGGCTTCACCACCTCGTCCAGTTCCGCGAAGACCTGCTGCTTCAGTTCCAACTTCTCCGGGACCGCCTCGATGACCATGTCCGCGTCCGCCAGGTCGTTCAGGTCGGTGGTGAAGGAGACGCGCTGCATGGCCTCGTAGCACTTGTCGAACTCGAGTTTGCCGACTTCCACGGCGCGCTTCATGCCCCACTTGCTTTCGAAGACAGCGTCGCGCGTCTGCTCGTTGATCTCGTCGGTCAGGTCCCGGACGACCACGTCGTAGCCGGCGATGGCGAGCACCTGGGCGATGCCGCCCCCCATGACGCCGCCGCCCAGCACGCCGATCTTCTTCACGTCCTCGAACTTCACATGGCCTCCCGAGTGTCGGCCCGGCGTTGGGCGCCGGGGCTTCAGTGTCAGCATTGATGTCATTCGTGCCGGTGGCGGCAGTCTACCCGCAGATGCCCCTGACGGTCTGGTGCAGGATCTGCATGCCCAGCCGCAGGTTCTCTATGCTCAGCCGTTCGTCGTTTCCATGCACGCGCCCCTGGTCCTGAGGCCCCGTGAGCGTGGGCACGAAGCCGTACGCCGTCACGCCCCTGCGCCGGAAGACACGCGAGTCCGTGAAGCCAGTGGAGACGCCGGGCACCACCACCGCGTCCTCCACCGCGCGCTTCGCCTCCCGCGTCATCACCTCGTACAACTCCGTGTCCAGCCGGGAAGGCGGGGTGGAGGAGGCGAAGACCTGCTCCACCTCCACCTGATTGTCGTCAATGACCTGCGCCAGTTCCCGCAGGAACTCCTCCGTGTCGTACCCCGGCACCAGGCGGACGTCCAGCGTGGCCTCCGCGGTGGCCGGGATCACGTTGTGCTTGACGCCGGCGTTGAGGGTAGTGAGCGAGATGGAGTTCATCTGCACGGAGCGCATGCGCGGGTTGTTCTCCGCGAACTCCGCCAGCACCTCGTCCGTCGGCTGCCGCTCGATGATGCCCGCCTCGAACAGTTGCTGGAAGTACTCGCGCACCTCCGGCGCGGGCTGCAGCGGGCGCTCCCAGTCCTGGATGCGCTGGAGCGCGCGCACCAGGCGGTCCGCGGCGTTCTCGTCGTGCGGCACGGAGCCGTGCCCCGGGCGGCCGTGCGCGCGGAGCGTGAGCCACAGCGGCCCCTTCTCCGACACGCCGATGTTGAACGTATTGCGCTGCTTGCCCAGGATCTCCGTGGCGCCGCCGCCGCCCTCGTTGATGACGTACTCGCAGTCCAGCAGTTCGGGATGGTCGCGGTCCAGGAACTCCACCCCGAACGCGGAGCCGGCTTCCTCGTCCGCCACGGCCATGAACACCAGGTCACGCTTCAGGGGGAGGTTGTGACGCTTGTGCAGCAGGAAGGTGACCAGTTCCATGATCCCCATCCCCTTCATGTCCTGCGCGCCGCGGCCCCAGACGTAGCCGTCTCGCACCTCGCCTCCCAGGGGCTCCACGGTCCAGAACTCGCGCTCGAAGGGCACCACGTCCGTGTGGTTGAGCAGGATGAGCGCCTTCCCGCGCGAGCCGTCGCCCGGCAGCCGCGCCACCAGCGTCTGTCGCGAGGCGTCCCCCATGGGCGTGTACGTCTCGTACGGGATGCCCTCTGCGTCCAGAATGCGGCCCAGCCACTCCACGGCGCGCGTCTCATTGCCGGGCGGGTTCACCGTGTCCACCTGGATGTAGTCCGACAGCCAGGCGGTGGCCTGCTCCGTCCACGCGTCCCAGTTGATCGACGGTCCGGCCGGGGCGTCGGGCGCCGGTTCGGTCATGCGGGGCTCCTCGTCTCCTGATCCCAGCGTTCCTTGAAGTCCTCGAGCGCGTCGATGTGGTCAGCGGGCATGCGGCGTTCCGCGCCAATGCTGCTGACGTTGAGGTGGGTGGCGCCCACCTGCTGCCACGCCCACGCGCGCGCCACGTCGAACGACAGGTCGCCCGTGAGGCGCAGCGTGGGGCCAATGCCGATGGTCGCCGGGTCGCGCCCCGCAGCGACCGCCGCCGCGTGGATGCGCTCTACGCGTTCCGGCAGGTCGGAGGGGTCTCGCAGCAGCGGAAACCACCCGTCCGCAAGCCGGCCCACGCGGTCCAGCACCGTGTCCGCGTGCCCACCCATCCAGATCGGGATCGGAGCCCGAGGCCGCGGCGCGAGGCCGGCGAGCGGGATGCGGTCGAAGCGGCCCTCGAAGTCCACGACTTGCTCCGTGAACAGGCGCCGCAGCAGGATCACCTGCTCCTCCAGGCGTCGCCCGCGGGTGTGGAAGTCCTGGCCCAGCGCCTCGTACTCCACGGCGTTCCAGCCGATGCCCACGCCCAGCCCGAGGCGGCCATTCGAGAGCAGGGCCACGTCCGCGGCCTGCTTCGCCACCAGCGCCGTCTGCCGCTGTGGCAGGACGATCACCCCCGTGACGAACTCGAGTCGGCTCGTGAAGCCGGCGAGGTGGGAGAAGAGGACGAACGGATCCGTGAACGGGGTGTCGGAGTCGTACGGGCCGGTGAAACCGCCGGGCCGGTCGCGCTGCGCACCCAGCACGTGGTCGTACGCCAGGTAGTGCGTGTAGCCCGCGTCCTCCGCGGCCTGCGCGTGGGCGCGGATGGCTATGGGCTCACCACTGAGGTCAGCGTGCGGGAAGACGACACCGATCCGCATGCTGGGCCTCCTTGATGTTCACGGGGGTGCTCACGGCTGGTTGCATGTGTGACCGCCCGGCTCCCGGTGAGCGAGGCAGTGTCGCAACGTTCGCGAGCAGCCCCCCGCCTGTCAACTGCGGCGCCACCGTACGCCTCGCGCCGGATGCCTGCTGGCGACGCCGGGCACGGCCGGTGCTAGCCTCGCCCGCCGGAGGCCAGATGACGCCCGCACCCCCCGAGACCACGCCTGTCGCACGCGCACCGCACGAGGGACAGGGGGGCCGCCACCTGCTGGTGCTGGCCATGGGCGTGCTGGCGGTGGCGTGGGCGGCGCCGTTCATCCGCCTGTCTTCGGACGCCGGCGCCGCCGCGCTGGCGATCGCCGCGCTCCGCCTCGCGTTCTCCGCGCCGCCCATGGTCGCGGCTGCGGCGCTCACCGGCGCGCGCGACCTCCGAGGGCTCACGAGGCGCCACTGGTCGCTGCTGGTGCTGTCCGCGCTGGCGCTCGCGTTCCACTTCGGGCTGTGGGTGGCGTCTCTGGAGCGCACCAGCGTAGCCACGAGCGTGGTGCTCGTGACCGCGCAGCCCGTCTTCGTCTCCCTGGGCGCGTGGGCCTTCCTCCGCGAGCGACCATCCAGGGCGGTGGCGGTGGGGATCGCCGTCGCGCTCGGCGGCGCGGCGCTCATGGTGAGCGACGACTGGGGCGACGGCGGCACCATGCTGGGCAACGCCTTCGCGCTGCTCGCGGCGCTGGCCGTGAGCGTGTACGTGGTGGTGGGGCGGGACGCCCGCCAGCGTCTCTCGCTCGCCTCGTACGGCGCGGTCGTCTACACGGCCACCGCGCTCATGCTCCTCGCGGCGGCGCTCGCGACGGGGACGCGGCTCGTGGGGCTGGAGGGCGAGGCGTACCTGTGGATCGCGCTGATGGCGGGCGTGTGCCAACTCGGAGGACATAATGCGATCAACTGGTCGCTGGGCGCGCTGCCGGCAGCGGTGGTGGCCGTCGCCATCCTCGGAGAGCCCGTGATGACCTCGGTCATCGCCGGGATCGTGCTCGATGAGGTGCCTACACTGCTGGAACTCTCCGGCGGCGCTGTGGTGCTGGCCGGCGTGTACGTGGCCCTGCGGGGCGCGCGGCGGCCAGCCCGCGACCTGGCGGAACCCGTGGCGATGTAGCGAGAAGGACGTCCAACATGCCCCCACTGCCCACCTCCGGCCCCCTTGACGGGATCCGCGTGCTCGATCTGACGTGGGTGCTCTCCGGGCCGTTCTGCACGCTCACGCTGTGCGACCTGGGGGCGGACGTGGTGAAGGTGGAGCGCCCTCCCTACGGCGACGTCTCCCGCACCACCGGGCCCATCGTGGAGGGCGAGTCCGGCTACTTCTTCTCCGTGAACCGCGGCAAGCGCTCGCTCTCGCTGGACCTCGCCTCTGACGAGGGCAAGGCGATCTTCCTGCGCCTGGTGCGGCAGGCGGACGTGGTGGTGGAGAACTTCACGCCGGGCAAGATGGCCGCCCTGGGCCTGGGCTACGAGCAGTTGTCGCAGGAAAACCCGCGCCTGATCTACGCCGCCATCTCCGGCTACGGGCAGACCGGGCCCATGTCCTCCAGGCCCGCGCTGGACGTGATCGTGCAGGGGGCGGGCGGGGTGATGTCTGTGACCGGCTATCCGGACGGTGACCCGGCGCGTCCGGGCCTCTCGCTGGGCGACGTGGCCGCCGGGCTGTACTGCGCCATCGGGGTGCTGGCGGCGCTCCAGGAGCGCGAGCGCTCCGGCAGGGGGCAGATGGTGGACATCTCCATGCTGGACTGCCAGATCGCGATCCAGGAGAACGCCTACATGCGCTACCACCTGACCGGGCAGGAGCCGAGCCGGCTGGGGACCCGCCATCCCACCGCCGTCCCGTTCCAGGCCTTCCCCACAGCGGACGGCTGGATGGTGCTCGCCCTTGCCTGGAGCGTGCCAAACCAGTGGGCGCTCCTCTGCGCCGAACTCGACACCCCCGAGTTGATCGACGACGAGCGGTTCGCCTCGTCCGCGGCGCGTTCCCGCAATCACGCGGAGTTGGAGCCGCTGCTGCGCGCGGCGTTCAAGCGCAAGACCACGGCGGAGTGGGTGGCGGCGCTGGAGCAGTACAACATCCCCTGCGGCCCCCTCAACACCATCGCCGAGGCGGCCGCCCTGGAGCAGGTAGCGGCGCGCGACATGCTGCCGGAGGTGCCCCACCGCGCGTTCGGCAACGTGCGGCTGGCGAACAGCCCCGTGAAACTCTCGCGCACCCCCGCCGGCATCCGCGGCACCTCGCCCGACATGGGCCAGCACAGCCGCGAGGTGCTCTCGGAGGCGCTGGGCCTGGACGCCGGCGCCCTGGACGACCTCATCGCGCGGGAGGTCGTCTGGGAGCAGCGTCCCGAGGTGGAACTGGGCTAGCGGGCAGGTTCGTCGACGGGCCTGGTAGGAGGCTTAGCGGCGGCGACGCCGGAAGAGGGCGCCCGGCCACAGGAAGCGGCGCAGCCCGTAGATCACCACCAGCGCCACCGCGCCCAGGCCAATGAGGCCCACGGCCAGGATGGTGCGCAGGCGGGTGTCCTCCGGGCTGAAGCGGTCCTCCAGCGCCTGTTCGGGCGCAAGGATGTGGACACGCTGCAGGTCGAACGTGTTGATCTGCGTGGCGGACTGTAGCAGCGCCACGTTGCCGTCCAGCGAGCGGCTGACCAGCGCGTCCGCCGCCCATCCGAGGGCCACCGAGTCTGTGCCGGTGATGCTGAGCAGCGCTCGGCCAGGCGCCCAGGGCACCTCGATCTCCTGGATCGCGCCAATCCGTGACGAGTCCAGGATCTCCGTCAGCGTGCCCGCCTCCTCCACCAGCGCGCGCGAGCCGCCCTCGCGGAGCACGAGCGGCAGGGCGGCCTCCAGCGCCTGGCCCAGCGGCGTCGCCGGCGGGACGGCGATGGCGACCACGTGGCGGTCGCCCAGCGACTCCGGCGTAGCCTCCCGGACGCTCTGCACCGAGAACTCGTTCATGGCGCCGAAGGAACGGCCGAGGGCGATCATCGTGAGCATGCCGGCGCGCAGGGCCTGGTCGTCCATGGCGTTGACCACCAGCGTGGTCTCACGCACGCCCTGGAAGCCAGCGAACGGGAAGGGCAGGGCGCTCAGGCTGGAGCCGGTGGCAGACCCGGCCACCTGCGGTAACTGGATCGCGGAGTCGTCGTGCACGGTAATCCACAGGCGCTCGGGCGCGGGCGACTCGCAGGGCGCAAGGACGAGCGACTGGCGCGAGTAGAGGGTGGCCCGCAGCGTGAGCGCGTTCGGGCCAATGCGCAGCACGTCCCACGGCAGGTCCACCCGGTACGAGCCACGACGATGGTCGTCGTCGTCCAGCAGCACGGTGGCGATGGTCTTGCCGTTCAGGTCCACGATGAGGTTGGTGCGCCGGGTGTCCAGGCCGTCCGGGAACGAGAGCACCAGGTCCATCTGCCCCACGGACCCGGGCGCGGCGGCGGGCGCGCTGAACGCCACGGAGACCGTGCCCTCCTGGCCCTGGATCGTGTGCTCCGCCGTGCCCGCGTCCATGAACGTAAAGGCGGACTGGAACGTCCGGCCGATGGGCGGGATCACCGGCTCCAGCAGCACCGCCTCCGGTCCGGCAAGCAGCGCGGAGGGCTCGTCCAGCGTGAGCGCGTCCACGCCTCGACGCACCGCTGCCGGGGTCTCCCCGCTCACGATCAGCGCTCGGTAGAGCGGGTTCCACGGCGACTCCACCAGCGCGAGGAACCCATCGTCCTCGCCCAGAGGCTGCCCGAGGCGGCTCAGGGAGTTGGTGGCGGCGTCGTAGTCCGCCTCGGCGCCAGCGATGGCCCGCAGGATGAGCGGGTTGCGGTCCGGGCTGCCCAGCAGGATCAACTGGTGGCGCCGCAGTTCGGCGGGGCTCAGCGTGTCCACGCGGCGCACGCGCACCAGGTCCAATTCGAAGAACACGCGCGAGGCGAGCCCCGTCGCTATCTGGTACGCCGCCGTCAGGTCGTCCCCGGTGGGGTTGGCGGGGATGCCGACGATGACCGGCGCCACGATCGGGTAGCCGCCCCGGAAGAACGGATACGGGTAGTTGGAGAGGTTGTCCTCCGCCAGCGTGGGCACGGGCGGATCGTGCGCGAAGTCCATCTCAAAGAACGTGCTGCCCAGGATCGTGGAGAAGAGCGCGGCGTTGGCGGAGGACTCGCAGTGCTGCCCCGTGGTCATGTTGAAGGTGAACGTCAGACGGTTGAAGTCCTGCTGGACCAGGTCAGACGGGATCGGGATCTCGTAGGTGCCGCCTCGGATGTTTGTCTCGTCCAGGTGGACCGCCAGCAGGGGACGCTCGTTGAAGGCGATGGCCACCGCGGACTGTTCGGGGTCCAGCAGGTTGGAGTGCGTCAGGTCCACCACCACGCGGGAGTTCTCGCCGATCTCGTAGTCCCCGTGGCCGGCGAAGAAGATCGTCTGCTGGGCCATCGCGCCCGTGACGGCGGTGTCGCCAAAGCCCAGGTCGTCCAGCGTGGTGATGCGCTCCGGCGCTTCCTTCACGGCGTCCTCGGACGGCCCCTGTGCGTGCGCGTCACCGGCGCCCAGCAGGACGAACGCCAGCACGCCGGCCAGCACCAGCGCTGCGCGACGCACGCCACCTCCAGGCGCATTCCGGGGGCCGAGCCGACCTGCTTCCATCGATCAGAACCTAGCATCGGCCACCCCTAGGGCGGGCCGGAATCGGTGCGTTTACTGAACCTCAACCGGACGTGCCCTCGGGCCTGTCGCTAGCCCGGGATGCGGCAGGAAATGCCGCCGGCGGATACGAGAAGGCGAGGGCGGGGGAAACGGCCACGGGCATGGTCAAAGAGATGCAGGCGCAACATGCCTGTCGTGGTTGTGTGCAAACCTTCACGAATCCTGTATAGTTGCGCCCCATCTTGTGACAAAAGGCGCAAACTTCGGAAATGGGGCGGCGTACGCTGATCTGCCTGTTGTAGGATAGGCGTTCTCATTTCACCACCCTGGCACCAGCAAGGAACATGAGCGTGATACGGATCGACGCAGAGACACCCATTCCCGTTATCGCGACGGGGTCGTCCTCTTCGAAGTCGACCCTGCTGGTGACGGCTCGGGATCATGTAGACGCCTGTGGCACGGGCTTCGTGGCGGAGATCAGCGGTGAGCGCACCCGGCGCGTGGTGGAGATGGCCGTGCAGGCCGTGGACGCACTGACGCACCGTGGGGCGGTGAACGCGGACCCGCTGACCGGCGACGGCACCGGCGTCACCATCCAGATCCCGTACGAACTCCTGCGCGACGACCTGGCGCGCCTGGCCCCGGACGTACCGGCCGCCGAGGACCTGGCCGTGGCGATGGTCTTCCTCCCCCACAACGAGGCGGCCCGAGTGCGCGCGCGCGAGGTGCTGGAGGCGGAATGCCGGCGCGTGGGCATCGACCTGATCGGCTGGCGACCGGTGCCGGTGGACCTTGGTGTGCTGGGGCCACAGGCGTTGGAGTCCGTGCCTGGATTCGAGCAACTCCTCGTGCGCCGTCCAGGGGGACAACAGGGCCCCCACTTCGACCGCTCCCTCTACCTGGCGCGCCGCCGCGCCGAGCGCACCTACCGCGCAGAGGACCTGGACTGCTACGTCGCCTCCATGTCCTCCACCACAGTCGTCTACAAGGGCATGATGGTCGCCAGCCGCCTGGCGCAGTTCTACCCGGACCTTGCGGACGAGCGCACCATCTCCGCCATCGCCGTCTACCACCAGCGCTTCGCCACCAACACGCTGCCGTCCTGGGAACTGGCGCAGCCGTTCCGTATGACCGCACACAACGGCGAGTTCAACACGCTGCTGGGCAACCGCAACTGGATGCGCGCCCGGGAACCGGAACTCGCCTCCCCCGTCTGGGACGAGGAGGTCCGGGAACTGGCCCCGGTGATCCAGCCCATCGGCTCGGACACCGCCTCCTTTGACGAGGCGCTGGAGTTGCTGGTGATGTCCGGGCGCGACCTGCTGCACTCCGTGATGATGCTGATCCCCCAGGCGTGGGAGAACCTGCCCAACCTGGACCCCATCCTGCGCGCGTTCTACGAGTACCACGCCTGCCTGACCGAGCCCTGGGACGGCCCCGCAGCCATCTCCGTGACCAACGGCCTGCAGGTGGCGGCCGTCATGGACCGCAACGGCCTGCGGCCCGCGCGCTACCAGGTGACCTCCGACGGCCTCGTCGTAATGGGGTCCGAGGTGGGCCTGGTGCAACTGGACCCGGCGCGCATCGTGGAGTCGGGCCGCCTGGGCCCCGGCGAGATGGTGGCCGTGGACACCACGCGCCGCCAGTTCCTGCACAACGACGAGATCAAGCGCGAGGTGGCCAGCCGCCGCCCCTACGGCGACTGGGTGCGGCGCAACATCATGTCCCTGCGTACGGAGACCACGGGCGGGCCGCCCGGCGACCTGGAGCATGACGTGGCCGCCCTGCAGCAACTGCACGGCTACACGCACGAGGAACTCGAATACATCGTCAAGCCCATGGCAGACGACGGCAAAGAGGCTGTGGGCTCCATGGGAGACGACACGCCTCTGTCCGTGCTGCAGGACGAGCCGCGCGTCCTCTACACCTACTTCAAGCAGAAGTTCGCCCAGGTCACCAACCCCGCGATCGACTCCGTGCGCGAGGAAGTGGTGATGTCGCTGGACACCTACCTCGGGCGTCGGCGCTCGCTGCTGGAGTCCGTGCCGGAGGCCGCGCGCGTCCTGCACCTGACCAGCCCCATGCTGGCGGACCGCGAACTGGCGGCCCTGCGCAAGACCCAGAACGAGGACATCCGCGTGGCCACCCTGCACGCGCGCTTCCGCGTGGACGCCGGCCCCCAGGGCATGGAGGAGGCGCTGGACGGCCTCTGTGCCGCAGCGGTGATGGCGGCGGACGAGGGGCACACCGTGCTCGTCATCAGCGACCGCCTGGTGGACGCCGAGTGGGCGCCGATCCCGATGTTGCTCGCAGTGGCCTCCGTGCACCATCACCTGATCCACACGGGCCGGCGCATGAAGACCAGCCTGGTCGCGGAGACCGGCGACGCGCGCGACGTGCACCACTTCGCGGCGCTCATCGGCTTCGGCGCCAGCGCCATCAACCCGTACCTGGCCTTCGCCACCCTGCGCCACGCCCACGCCGCCGGCGACTTCGGCGAGCGCCCGGTAGAGGACGTCCTGAAGTCCTACGCCAAGGCGATCGACACGGGCATCCTGAAGATCATGTCCAAGATGGGCATCTCCGCCGTCTCCTCCTACCACGGCGCACAGATCTTTGAGGCGCTGGGCGTGGCGCAGCACGTGGTGGACAAGTCCTTCACCGGCGCCACCTGCCGCATCGGCGGCGTGGGGTACGAGGAGATCGCCTCGGACGTCTACGAGCGGCACCAGAAGTCGTTCCCGGGCGCGGAGAAACTGGCCCACGGCGGCTGGTACAAGTACCGCCGGGACGGCGAGTACCACGCGTACAACCCGAACATGTGGCGCGCGCTGCAGAAGATGGCCGTCACCGGCCTCGAACAGGTCGAGGACGAGGGCGACGCGGCGTACCGAGAGTACCTGGAGGTACTGGGCGATGCGCCCGCCGGCGCGCTGCGTGACCTGCTGCGCATCACGTCAGACCGCCAGCCCATCGACGTGTCCGAGGTGGAGCCGGTGCAGGCCATCACCAGGCGCTTCGTGACCGGCGCCATGTCGCTGGGCGCCCTCTCCCCGGAGGCGCACGAGGACATCGCCCGCGCCATGAACGTCCTGGGCGGCCGTTCCAACACGGGCGAGGGCGGCGAGGACCCCCGGCGCTACAACCCGGACGGCGACAAGCGCAACGCGAACTCCAAGATCAAGCAGGTCGCGTCCGGCCGCTTCGGCGTGACGCCCGCCTACCTGGCCGCGGCGGAGGAACTGGAGATCAAGATCTCGCAGGGCTCCAAGCCCGGCGAGGGCGGGCAGTTGCCGGGCCAGAAGGTGAACCCGTACATCGCGAGGCTGCGCCACGTGATGCCCGGTACCCCTCTGATCTCGCCGCCGCCGCACCATGACATCTACTCCATCGAAGACATCGCGCAGTTGATCTACGACCTGAAGACCATCAACAGCCGGGCACGGGTGTGCGTGAAGTTGGTCTCCACGGAGGGCGTGGGCCTGGTGGCGGCGGGCGTGGCCAAGGCCTACGCGGACGTCATCCAGATCTCCGGCGCCGAGGGCGGCACGGGCGCCTCGCCGCTGTCGTCCGTGAAGTACGCCGGCTCGCCGTGGGAGATCGGCCTGGCGGAGGCCCAGCAGGCGCTGGTGCTGAACCGCCTGCGCGGGCGCGTCACGCTGCGGGTGGACGGCGGCTTCCGCTCCGGCCGTGACGTGATGATCGCGGCGCTGCTGGGAGGGGAGCAGTACGGCTTTGGCACCACGGCCATGATCGCCGTGGGCTGCAAGATGGCGCGCCAGTGCCACCTGAACACCTGCCCCGTGGGCGTGGCCACGCAGCGCGAGGAACTCCGCGCCAAGTACTGGGGTACCCCGGAGATGCTGGTCACCTACCTGACCCACGTGGCGAGGCAGGTGCGCGAGATCCTGGCCAGCCTGGGCTACCGCAGCCTGGACGAGGTCATCGGCCGGGCGGACTTGCTGGAGCAGATCGAGCCGGACGCCTCGCACCGCTGGCACCGCATCGACCTCTCGCGCGTGATCGCGCCGGTGGACCCGGAATGTACGGAGCCGCACCGGCGCGTGCTGGAGCGCAACGACCGCGCGGACTGGCAGCGCCTGGACGACCGCATCCTGGAGGAGGTGGGCGACAGCATCGACTCGCGAAAGCCCGTGTCCTTGTCCTACCCGATCCGCAACACGGACCGCACCGTGGGAGCGCGCATCTCCGGGGTGATTGCGGACCGCTTCGGCGAGGCCGGCCTGCCGTACGGCACCCTGGACCTGCGGTTCACCGGCTCGGCCGGTCAGTCCTTCGGCGCATTCCTGGCCAGAGGGGTGCGGCTGCACCTGACCGGCGAAGCGAACGACTACGTCGGCAAGGGCATGGGCGGCGGCGAGATCACCATCCGTCCCATGCCGGAGACGAAGTTCGAGCGCCAGGCGGTGCTGGTCGGGAACACGGTGCTTTACGGCGCCACCGGCGGCAACCTCTTCATTGCCGGCGCGGCGGGCGAGCGCTTCGGCGTCCGCAACTCCGGCGCGCGCGCGGTGGTGGAGGGCATCGGCGACCACGGCTGCGAGTACATGACGGATGGCGTGGTAGTGGTGCTGGGCGAGACGGGCCGCAACTTTGGCGCCGGCATGTCCAACGGCGTCGCCTACATCCTGGACGAGCGCGGCGACTTCCGTTCCCGCGTGAACCAGGAACTGGTGGGCCTCTCGCAGGTGACGGACCCGGAAGACCTGGAACTGCTGGAGGCCATGGTGCGCCGCCACGTGGAGGTCACGGGTTCCAACCGCGGCCAGGACCTGCTGCGCGAGTGGGGCCAGGCCCTCCCCAAGTTCTGGAAGGTCGCGCCCAGGGTGAGCCCCACCGAGGAGGGCGCGCAGACGGTGGTGCGGCGCCACATCGCCGTGCTCAACCGCTTCAAGTACGCCGCGGCGCGCTAGCACCACCCTCCCGCGCGCACACGTAGCAGGGCCGCCCGAGAGGGCGGCCCTGCTACTGCATTCGCCTGCTGTTGCACTCGACGGTGTCGAGGGGCGCCGCGCCGCGCCGCGCCTTGACGCGCCTCGACACCCCGGGGGCGCCCGACGTCAGGCGCTGTAGCGCAGTGCCTCCGCCACCTGCACGCGCGAGGCGCTGCGGGCCGGGATGAGCGTCATGAGCGCGGTGGCCACGTACGCGATCCCCACCACGATCAAGATCGTGGCGATGGGGAAGGAGAAGTCGATGTCCGCGCCGTTGGTGAACTCCGGCGAGGTCATGAGGTTGTACGACAGCGCCGCACCCAGGATCAGCCCCATCCCGATCCCCGTCACCGCGATGAATGACGACTCCAGGAAGAAGGACACCGCCACGAGCCGCCTTGAATAGCCGATCGCCCGCAGCATGCCGATCTGCTGGCGACGCTCCGCCACCGTGCGGAACGCGATCACGCCCAGCGCCGCGATCCCCACGATCAGCCCCAGGCTCATGAAGGCCACGAACAGGTTGGCGAACGCGTTGGACTGAGCCGTGGAGTCCGCGATCAACTGGCGGAGCGAGTTCGCCTGCACGCCGCGCTCCAACAGCGTGGACTCCACGCTGTTCGCCACCTCGATCGCGAAGGCGGCGTCTCCGCCCGCCGTGTTCAGGAAGAACACCTCGGCCGGGTTGTCCATCAGGTCCAGGGCGGTGGCCTCCGGGACGAAGATGCCGATCCACTGCGGCACAATGCCGCTCACGATCGCGGAGTCCACGAAGGCGATGATGTTGACCGTGCGCTCCTCCCCCGTCTCGTCGTCACGGACCTGGACGGCGATCGGCTGCCAGGGCGCCTCCTGCATCTCCCGGATATTGCCCTGGATGCTGAAGACGTCGTCCGGGTTCATGAAGTTCTGGCGCTGGACGAAGTCCAGCACCATCTCGTTCGCCACCGCCACGTCCGGATCCGTGCGCAACGCCTCGATGACCGCAGCGTCGTCCGCGTACCCCTCGGCGACGGTGGTCATCGGGAAGTCGGCAACGTCCAGGAACGAGGGGGCGAGGCCGGTGAGGCGGTAGGAGAAGAAGTCGTCGTCCTCGGCCGCCGGCTTCATGGAGGCCGCCCCCGTGACGATGTGGCCAATGGCCGCGATGTTCGCGTCCACGTCGTACCCGCGGTCTTGCAGCGCGGTGCGAAGGTCGCCGATGGGGTTGTTTGGGTTCGCCGTGACCTGCACGTCGAAGCCACCTCGAGCGCCCTCACCCAGGAACAACTGGGTGAAGTTGTGGTTCAGGGTGGCCATGACCACCAGGCTGAAGACCACCAGCGTGAACATGGCCAGCGTCATGCCGGTGCGGAACTTGGCCGCCAGCGGGTAGGCGATGGCCGTGCGGACGGCCGGCGTGATGCCTCCCAGCACCTTACGCAGCAGGCCCATGCCGCCCAGCAGCCGGTCCGCGTTGAAGATCACGAACAACGTACTGGCCGCCGTGATGCAGACACCGGAGACGAAGAACATCTCGATGTTCCCCTCCACGGTTTCGTGCCCCAGGCCCACGAGGCCGAAGAGTCCGTCCAGCGGGTCCGTCCACGTCTTGCCCTCCTCGAAGAAGAGCGAGAAGGGGAGCGGCAGGAGCCAGTACCAGACCGTGAGCGCGGAGATGGTGGCGAAGACCGGCCGCGCAGGCGCACCGAAGTAGACCGCCAGCATGGCCACCGCCAGCAGGATCAGCGTGGTCCCGCCCGTGTAGGCGAACGCCTGGCTGCCGATCCAGCCGCCCCACCACGTGGCGAGGAGGCCCACGATCAGCATCAGCACGGCCCAGCCGCCACTGGTGCGGTGCGTGTCCGCCCAGCGCTTGGTCCGCAACAGGAAGAAGCCGAGCAGCGCGATCACGTTGAAGACGACCCACCACGCGACCAGGCCCAGCAGCCGCAGCCGCGAGCGGTTCCGCATGTTGACCGTCCGCAGTCCCCAGACGAAGGCCGCGATCACCAGTCCCGCGCCCAGCAAGGGCAGGCCGTACGCGGTCAGGCTGAAGATGAAGGCGTAGAAGATCAGCAGGCCGGCCAGCACCACCACCAGCATCCACAGGATGTACCAGGCGGCGCCCACCGTGGCCTTCACCAGTCCGGAGAGAGACGCGTCCTTGCCTCGCAGCGGCTCCGGCTCTGGGATGTCGCGGATGGCGCGGACGATGTTCAGGTTGGCCGCGCGCCACGAGGCGATGGCGACGGTGGCGAACGTGATCACCACGCCCAGGAAGTAGGAGATGAGGAAGCCCGTGGGGTTCACGTGGAACGTGATCCCCAGCCCGAAGTCCTCCACCACCCCGCCCATCACCGTGATCAGCAGGTACGCCACCCCGAGGCCAAGCAACGCGCCCACGAACGCGGAGCCCAGGTTGTACGACATCCCCTCCGCGATGAACGCCTGCGTGAGGTGCAGTCGCTTCATGCCCACGGCCCGCGCCATGCCCATCTCCGAGCGGCGCTCCGCCGCGAGCATGACGAAGGTCAGGAAAATCAGCATGATGCCGGCCGCCATGGAGAAGAGGCCGAACACCAGGAAGAAGGTGACGAAGACCGAGCCGATGATCTCGGCGATTTCCACCGCCTCCGCCTTCGTGATGAAGGCCTCCGCCGGGAGCGACTGCTCCTCCACCGCCGCCTCGAAGCGTCCCTTGATGTCCTCGTTCAGGTGCAGGGTGTCGCGGATCCCGCCGGTGGCGGAGACCACGATCAGGTCGATGCGCTCCGGCTCGCCGATGATCGCGCGCACGCGTTCCAGCGGGGCCACCACGCCTCCGGCGGGCGCCCCGGAGGTCAGGGCGGTGGCCGCCGTGAGGGCGTTGTCCTGCACCACCGCTGCCACCGTGAAGTCGTACGGCTGGTTGTCATAAAAGATGCGGACGGGGCTGCCGGCCTCCAGGAGGAGGTCATTCGCCAGGCGGACGGAGACGTACACCTCGTCCTCACCAAGGTCGGCCATCAGCAGGGCCTGGCCCTCCGGCGTGAGGATCTGTCCCAGGCCGTCCACGCTGGCGGCGTCTGTACCCACAAACTGGGCGCTGGGCTCGGAGAGGCGCTGGTCCGGGTTCAGCGCGGGGACGGGCGTCTGGATGAAGCCCGTGACGCCGTCCATGTTCGGGTCGCCCGCAAACGCGGCGCGGATCGCCTCCAGGTCGCCCTGTAGCAGGCCGTCGCGGCCGCTGGCGAACTCGGAGTCCTGGTCGAAGCCGGCGACGAGGTCGGCCGCGCCGAAGTCGTTGTAGACGGTGTTGGTGACCGAGTAGCCCACCGTGTCCCCGGTGGCGAAGGCGGCGCTGATGATCAGCGTGGACAGCATCAGGCCCACCACGATCAGCGCGGTCTGCGCCTTGCGGCGAGCGATGTTGCGGATGCCCATCCGCACCAGCAACGGGTTGCGCCAGGCGATGAAGCCCAGCACGCCAAAGATCATGCCCACCATCAGCAGGAGGGCGATCAGGATGTCCGTGAGCGCGACGCCGAAGAGGCTATCCATTGGGCCGCTCCTCGCTCTCGATCAGGCCGTCGCGCATGTGGACGATGCGATGGCAGCGCTGGGCGATGCCCGGGTCGTGCGTGACGATGACGAACGTCTGGCGCTGGTCTCGGTTCAACTGCTGCATCAGCGCCATGATCTCGTCGGCGGTGTGGGAGTCCAGGTCGCCGGTCGGCTCGTCCGCCCACACGATCGCCGGGTCGTTGACGAGCGCGCGGGCGATGGTGACGCGCTGGCGCTGGCCGCCGGACAACTGCGCCGGCCGGTGCTCCGCCCACGCCCCCAGGCCCACCCGCTCCAGCATGGCCATGGCACGAGCGCGCCCCTCGGACGGCGCGGTGCCGGAGACCAGCAGCGGGAGTTCCACGTTTTCGACTGCGGAGAGGACGGGCAGCAGGTTGTAGAACTGGAAGATGAAGCCCATGCGCCGGGCTCGATACTCCGTCTTGCGGTCGTCGTTCATCGAGTGGAGGTCAGTGCCCTCGATCATGACCGAGCCAGCCGTGGGCTCGTCGATGCCGGAGGCGCAGTTCAGCAGCGTGGTCTTGCCGCAGCCGGACGGCCCCATGATGGCGAGCATCTCGCCAGTGGGCACGTCCAGATCCACGCCCTGCAGGGCGGGGACCTCCACCGAGCCGGTGCTGTACGTCTTGACGAGGCCCTTCACCTGGATGATGTGCTCGGTCATGATTCCCCTTTTCGGAGTGCGATGACCGTCCCTGACCGGCCCGCAACGTGCATATAACGCAACGATCCACCTGAATACGCCCGGGCCTTTCGATCAAGTAGCAGGAGGCGCACCCACCCCCGCCCTCCCGGCGCCCAGGGCGAGAGGGGGCTCTCTCCTAGCCTGCGGGCGGCACGGGCGGCAGTAGTTCTCGCAACGTCTGCACTTCCTCCTCGAACGCTCGGATGCCCGCTGGTGTGGCCTCCACCCAGGTGCGAGGACGGCGGCCGTCCAGCACGCGCGCGGAGGAGACGTAGCCCGCCTCCTCCAGCACCCGCAGGTGGCGCGCCAGGTTCCCGTCCGTCAGCCCCAGCGTCTCCCGCAGGTACGCGAAGTCCGCACGCTGCGCCTCCCACAACACCGCGAGGATGCCGAGGCGCACGCGCTGATGCACGACTTCGTCGAGGCGCTGGCTGGGATGAGACATGGGGCCGTCCGGGCGTGTCATGTTGGCGGTCGCGACACACTACACCTTCCGATACCTACACCCATCACCGAGGCGTCACCTCACCGTCCCACCGCCATGTCGTCTCCCGGGTGACTGCGAGTGGCATGAAGGAGGGTTACTGCGAAGTGCTCGGAGGTGAGGCCAGGCGGGGTTACAATCGTGCGGTAGGTGAGGCGCGACCAGGCGCCAGAAATGCGGGGACCATGGCGCTGGGCATCCTGCTGGTCGCGATCGGCCTCCTCTTCCTGCTGGACTCGCTCGGCGTCATCGAGGGCGTCGGTTTTGCCGAGTTCTGGCCGCTGCTCCTGATCGCCGTGGGGGTTGCCATCATCTATGACCGGGTGCGCCGCGCCTGGCGCCGGCGCTGAGCCGAGGCGGCCGCGTGTCCTCTCGCCTGCGTGATGTCCTTGGGCTGACGGTTGGCCTCTACCTGGTGGCGGTCGGCCTCCTCTTCGCGCTGGACTCCTCCGGCGCGCGGGAGATTGGCGGCGCCGGGCTCATCGAGGGCGCCGTGGGCCTCGCGCTGATCGCACTCGGTGTGCTGTCCTGGCTCGCCGCCATGCGTGCGCGCCGCTTCGCCCGCCGCCTCTCGAGGGCCATCGGCCATGTCCGTTCAGCCGGAGAGTGGCGCGTGGACGACGCCGTGGTGCGCACGATCATCGGCGACATCCACCTGGACCTGCGTTCCGCCGAACTCCCGCCGGGCGAGACTGAACTGACGCTGCTCTGCTGGCTGGGCACCATACAGGTGCGCGTTCCGGCGCACGTGGGCGTGGACGTGGAGGCGCAGACGTTCGTCGGCACCGTGGACGCCCTCGGCGTGCGGGAGGAGGGCGTGATCCGCGACATCAGCGTGCGTAGCGACGGCTACGAGGCCGCCACGCACCGTCTCCGCCTGCGCGTCTCGACCGTCATCGGCGAGGTGTTGGTGGTACGGTCAGAACGATGAGCGAACGCGAACCGCAACCCGCCCCGGCCCTCAAGCCGCTCGACCTTCTCGAAGCCCTCGGCGGCCTCGAGGTCGACCAGGGCGTGGTGTGCGACATTGACGACCCCGACTGCGTCGCGCCCGCCGCGCCACCGCCGGTCGAGGCCGCCTCGGACGAGCGGACGGCCACGGACTAACCCGCCTAACGCACGAGGCCGCTCCGGAAGTCCGGGTACGCCGGCTCCCAGGCCAGCATCTCGCGGGCCTTTGTGTTGCGGAGCCGCATGGAGCGGAACCGATCAGGCCCGCCCGGCTCCGGCGCACCTGCCCCAACGATCGCCGAGACGAACCCGAACAGATCCGACCAGCGCGTCGGCGCGTCGTCCGCGACGATGAACACCTCACGCGATGGCCAGCGCTCCACGGCAGCAACGGTGGCGCTCGCCATGTCCGCAATATGGATCAGGGAGATGAAGGCGTTCCCGTCGCCGGGCAACCGCAATGTTCCGGCTTTCGCACGCTCGAACCAGCCGTCGTCGCTCTTCGTGCCGGGCCCATAGAATGAGGCGCCGCGCAGGATCACCCAGTCCAGTGCGGTCGCCCTGACGGCGGCTTCCATCTGCTCTGCCGCACCGGAGGTGGCGGAGATTCCCTCAGCGGATGGGTGGACGTAGGTCTCGTCCGTCCACTCGTCCGTTCCGCCGGCATTCATGAAGGCAATGCTCTGTTGCAGCACACGAGGCACGCCCACGTCCGAGCAGGCTTGCAGCCAGATCGCCGCGCCCTCGCGCCGGAGGCGGTCGTTCGCCGCGAAGTCTCCGCCCGAGAGCGCCGTTGCGAGGTTGAGCGCAATATCCGAGCCCTCCATCGCGGCGCGTAGCGACCCCGGGTCGTACATGTCGGCCTGGCGGACTTCCGCACCACATGCGGCAGCAAACGTCGCCCTCTCCGGACGTCGAGCCAGGGCACGTACTCGATGTCCCCGCGCGATCAGGAGCGGAATCAGGTGCCGAGCGTAGACGCCCGTCCCACCGAGGATGCTGACGGTCAGAGGCATGCAGTGATCCCTTCGCGCAGGCCGGGACGCTCACGGCTGGCGACTGAATATCACAACCAGGTCGCGGTGCGCAGGAACCTGGCTCACGCTCCACCACACGGGCGCGCTCGAGCCGCGTTACGCCGGCTTGCGTGCCCTCAGCGCGACGACCGGCATCGGCTCGCCCGGGAGGTCGGGGTGGCGTTCCTCGACCACCTCGAAGCCGCGTTCGATAAAGGCGCGGTGGGTGAGGCGGTCCAGGTGGCAGCCGTCCGCCACGAGGCCCCACGCGGGGTTCAGCCAGGACTGGAGGCGCGCCTTCCACGGCGTCGCGGAACGGATGTGCTCCAGCAGCCGCAGCGCCCCGCCGGGTCGCAACACACGCCATGCCTCCTCCACCGCCGCGTCCAGGTCGTCCACGGAGCACAGCACGAGCGTGGACACGTAGGCATCGAACGAGGCGTCCCGGAAGGGGAGGTCGGTGGCGTCCGCCTGACGGACCTCGATCACCGCGTGCGGCTGTGGAAGTGCGAGCAGCGTGCGTCGTGCGAGCGGGAGCATGTGCTCGCTGTAGTCCACCGCGGTGACGTGGGCGTCCGCCCGGTAGTGCTCGAAGTTCGTCCCGGGCCCGCAGCCGACGTCCAGGATGTCGCCGGTGAGGTCGGACAGTAGTTCGCGCCGCATCGGCGCCGTGGCCACCTTCAAGCGTTGGTCGAGGCGGCCATAGACCGCGGCGAACCAGCGCTTGCGCAGGTCCAGGCCGCTCACGGCGCCGGCTCCGTCTCGGGCGCGCACACCGGGCAGTCCACGCTCGGCGCTTCAGTCTCGATGCCGAACGTGGCGAGGAGGCGTCGCAACTCGCCGAGTGGTAGGCCGACGACGTTGCAGTGACAGCCCTCGAACGCCGCGACCGGAGCGAAGGCTGCGTCCTGGATGGCGTACGCCCCCGCCTTGTCGAACGGCCCTCCGGAGGCGATGAACGCCTCGATCTCCTCGTCGCCGTAGTCGCGCATGAGGACGGCCGTGCGCCCGTGTCCCACCGCCTCCCGCGCTCCGAGGGCCACCGCCACCCCCGTCACCACCTCGTGCCTCCGGCCGCGCAGCGTGCGCAACGTCACGCGCGCCTCCTCGGCACTCGCGGGCTTGCCGAGGAGCACACCGTCCAGCGCCACCACTGTGTCGCTGCCGATGACCAGCGCGTCTGGCGCCTGCTCCGTGACAGCGCGCGCCTTGCGCAGTGCGAGCGTCTCGGCCACACGGACCGGGTCGGCATCCTCGATCCCCTCGTCTACCTCGGACGGCCGCACCTCGAACGCCAGGCCGAGCGCCGCCAGCAATTCGCGCCGCCGAGGGGACGCGGACGCAAGGACGATGTGTGGGGAGGGCATGGAGGATTCCGTGTGGTTCACACCGCCAGTATGCCGCCCTTCGCCACCGGGGCGGAAACATTTTGCTTGACCAAATTGTATTCGGTCAAGCAAAATAGGGCCGTGGACATCCGCTTTGCTCGCAGCGCCCGCCGACACCGCGTCGGTACGGCCAACATCCTCGCGGCCATGGCGGATGCTGGCGAACCCGAATTCCAGCCGGCACCCAGGCCCGGTCTCTCCGACTCGTTCCTCTGGTTCGGTCGCGACACCCGGGGTGTCCTACTGGAAGTCGTGGCAGTGGAGCGCCCGGACTGCCTCCTGGTCATCCATGCCATGCCAGTCCATTACCGAAGTCGGAGGGAGTAGGCCGTGACGGAGCGCACCAGCAAGCATGGGCCGCCGTATCGCGTGGCCCCCGGCCCAGATGTTGACCTGGAGAAGGAGGACGTCCGCGACTCGAAGGGGAATCGCATCACGGAGGAGTCCGTGCGCGAGATCGTGGAGCACATCCACGCGACTGCCCCCGTCGGCCGTCCGCCGATGAACGAGCGGGGCGGTCGCGCGTCGCAGATCGGGGTGAGGCTACCGGACGCGCTGCGTGCTGCCGTCGAGGCGCGCGCGAAGCGCGAGGGGCGCACCGTGGCGGCGATCACGCGCGATGCGTTGGAGCAGTACCTGGAGGACGCCCCCGACCGTTAGCGACGCCTACCTGCGGTCCAGTGTGGTGATGCACTCGATGTGCTGGGTGTGGGGGAACATGTCGATGGGCTGGACCTCCGTGATGGCGAAGCCGCCGTCAGCGAAGAGGCGGAGGTCGCGCGCGAGGGTCGCGGGGTCGCAAGAGACGTAGACCACGCGCCGCGCCTCGGACGCCACGATCGCTTCCACCACGCCAGGGAAGAGGCCGCTCCGAGGCGGGTCGATCACCACGACGTCCGGCGAGGGCGTCATGCCGGGCAGGGTGTCCTCCACCTTGCCGACGATACGGGTGACGTTGTCGTAGGGCTTCAGGTTCATCTCGGCGTCCACGCCGGCGGCGGCGGACTCCTCGATGGTGACGACGTGCTTCACGAAGTGCGCCAGTTGCGCCGCGAACGTGCCCACGCCGGCGTAGGCGTCCACCACCACGCCCGCCTTCACCGCCAGGACACGCTCCACCACGGCGGCCACGAGGCGTTCCGCCTGCACGGTGTTCACCTGGAAGAAGGCGGGGCCGGAGATGCGGTAGGTGACGCCGTTCAGCGCCTCGGTGTAGTGGGTCTGGCCGGAGGTGACGCGGGCGCCGCGTTTCTCCTGGTTCGGACGGCCGGGGCGGAACTGGAGGCGCGGCTGGACCATCTCGTCGCCGGTGTTTACGCCTACGCGCACGGTCAGTTGGCGCGCCTGCATCGTGCGGTCTTGCGCCGCCTCCAGCACCTCGTTCACCCTCGGATGGGCGATGAGGCACTCGTCAATGCGCATGAAGCGGTGGGTGCCGCGCTGCATGAAGCCCACTTCGCCATCGCGACGCACCGTGAAGCGGTTGTGGTTGCGGTACCCCCACGGGTCGTCCATGCCGATCATCGGCCGTACGAGGGCGTGCACTTCTTCCTCGGAGAAGCGGCCGATGCGGTGCAACTGGTCGCGCACCACGCCTGTCTTCAATTCCAGTTGCTTCGGGTAGGCCACGTGCTGCAACTGGCAGCCGCCGCATTTCCCGAAGTATCCGCACGGCGGCGCCACTCGGTCCTCCGCCGCTTCGAGGACGAGCACGGCGGTGGCTTCGATGAAGGAAGGGCGGTCGTCCGTGATCTCCGCGATCACGCGTTCGCCGGGCAGGGCGTACTCCACGAAGACCACGCGGCCGTCCGCCGCGTGTCCCACGGCTTTGCCGCCGGCCGCGAAGCCGGTGAGGGTGACCTCGATCGGCACGAGGGGGCGGTTGACCAGTCGCTTCGCCCTGCGTGAGCGCGCGGCGGGGACTGGCTCCGGGACGACCGCAGCGGGGATGGCAGGCGTAGGAATGGGCATGCGTCCATCGTACCCGCCGCCTGCCCTAACGGGCGGGTAGCATGCCCGCAGCCACATCCCGATGCCCAACCTCAGCCTCCAGGAGGCCCCGATGCCCGCTTCCCTCTCCCGCTCGACCGCGTCGAGGATCCCGAAGGCGCTGACCTCCCTCGCGGTCGAGTTCGTCTCGATACCCACGGCCTCGTTCAAGGAGGAGCGGGTGTACGCCTACCTCCGCCGCTTCGCAGAGGAGCGGGGGATCGCGTACCGCGAAGATGCGCTGGGCAATGCGGTGATCGAGTACCGGAAGGGCCGCAAGACACGTCCGCTGGTCCTCGGTGCGCACACGGACCACCCGGCCTTCGTGGTGACGGAGGTGAAGGGCCGTCGCCTGGCCCTGGAGTTCCGGGGCGGCATCTCCGGCGACTACGGCAAGGGCGAGCGCGTCCGCCTCTACCCCGGCGACGCGGCCGACACCACGGGCCGAGGCGCCGCGACCGCCGAGATCACCTCGACGGGGACGGTGGCGGCGGCGCAGCGCTTCCCGAAGCGCCTGCGCACTGCGCGCGCCACGCTCGCCCCCGGGGCCACCGCGCAGGTGGGCGACCTCGCGCTGTGGGACCAACCGATGGGGCGGGTGAAGGGCGAGATCCTGGAGGGGCTCCAGATGGACGACCTGGGCGGCGCCCTCGCGATCCTGTGGGCCTTCGAGCGGCTGATCGAGGAGCGCCCGGACGCACACGTCCTGGGCCTCTTCACCCGCGCGGAGGAGGTGGGCCTGATCGGCGCCGCCGCCGTCACTCGCACCGGCCTGCTCCCGGACGACGCACTCATCGTGGCGGTCGAGTGCTCCTCGATGGCCGGTGGACGGGCGGAGCAGGGCGCTGGGCCGATCATCCGTGTGGGTGACCTGCAGCACATCTTCTCCCCGCGCATCACCATGTGGATGACCCAGGTGGCGCGCGAACTCCAGGCTACGGACCCGAAGTTTCAGTACCAGCGCAAGTTGATGGACGGCGGCACCACGGAGGCCACCGCCTACGACCTGCTGGGCTACGAGTCCGGCGCGGCCTGCCTGGCGCTGGGCAACTACCACAACGCCGGCCCCAACAACCGCATCGCCGTCGAGACGATCCACCTCGGCGACGTGGAGGGCCTCGCCCGCCTCTTCGTCGCGATGGCGCAGAACACGAGGCGAGTCGAGAGCGTGCACGCGGACGCCGTGAAGCGCTGGCGCGGCATCGCGAAGGACGCCGCCTCGCGGCTGCGGGCGGGACGGTAGCGCTGAGGCGGGGCGTCGGGTGATGAAAGTCGGGTGGCCTCGCTGGTAGGTTCGTCCACATGCCGATGCACCACCGACGCCCCACGGGCCGACCGCCCCACCCCGACGTGCTCACGCCCGCCGAGTGGCGAGTGCTGGAGCAGGTTCGCGCCGGCCGCAGCAATCCGGAGATCGCGGCGGCCCTGGGCGTCTCGCTGAACACGGTGAAGACGCAGGTCTCCAGCATGCTCTCCAAACTCGACCTGCGTGACCGGGCCGACCTCGCGTCCTGGCCGGGCGCACCGGCCGAGGCGTCCCGCGTGGCGATCGGCCGCCTGCACCTCGCGGGCCCCCTCGGGTCGTGGAGCGCGGCAGCGCCTGGGGCGGCCGCATCGCCGTCGGCGCGGGCCTCGCGGTGGCGGGTGCAGTGTTCCTCTTCGCGATGCAGGGGATGAACGACTCTGGCTCGCCGGCGGGCGGTGCGCCGGCAACCTCGACGCTCACGCCCGCGGCGACCGAGACCGTTCAGCCCGAGCCGACGGCGACCGAATCGATGCCGACGTCCACTACCGAGGCTGTGACATCGCCGTACCCGGAAGTGGTGATCGGTGCACCGCTCTCGCTGGATGCGGAGTTCCTGGTGGTCGTGTACGGCGGCGTCGGGAACGAGGCCCCGCCGACGCACATCGAACGCACGCTTCTCGAGGACGGCCTGATCCAGGGGCGGGTGACAGTGCTGGATGCGGCGGAGTTCGCGGGTGCCGATGCCTACCTGAACGCATGGCGCAACGTCCACTACCCCACGCGTGGCACAGGTGAGGCGGTGCTGGCAGCGATCTGCCTCGATGCCCAGTGCGGAGGAATAGGCCCGGCGGATCCCGACGCGCGCACGCTCCTTGTCCGCTCGACCGACCGAGGACGCACCTGGGAGCAGTTGGGCACGCTGGATGCGGCCTTCTGGATCCACGCGTGGAGCCAGGACGGCACGGAAGCCATCCTCTTCCGCTACCCGACCGGCGAGGATGCCTTCGGCGCCCCGTGGGAGTACGTCCGCTGGCCGTCCATGGCCGAGGTTGCGCGGCCCACCCTATCGGCGGGCGAGGTGCTCGACCGGCGGGCGCCCCTCCTCCTCGCGGATGGCAGCCTGGCCTGGTGGGCGGCTGGCGGGCTGGTCGACGAGGCCGGCGCGGTCATCCTCGACTTCGTCGACCTCGGCGTCCCGTTCGATGCGTCGTCGGTCGAGTTCTTCGAGGCGTCCCTGAGCCCGGATGGCGCGCGACTGGTGCTGACCTGGGCCACCGAGACACGTCGCGGAATGTGGCACTGGACGCTCTTCGAACGCGGCGCCGGTGGTCGCTTCGAGGTGATCAGCACGCTCCGGCAGCCAGCCGACGGTTCGCCGGCGGTGCCCTACTCCTGGCTGGACGAAGACCGCGTCGTGATCCCCGCGGGGATGCCACCAGCGGCTCTTGGCCTCCCCGCCGACGCTCGCATTGGCTACGTCCCCGCGGTCCTCGACTTCACCTCCGGGGGACTCGCCGCCATTGCAGGGTTCGAGGCGCCCGATGTCGTTTCGAGGGGCAACCTCGTGATTTCGGTTGAGCGGCGCTGAGGCAGTGGCCCTTGCGGCTGGGTGGCGAGCGAGGCTAGCGTTTTCTCTTGCGCGGGCGGGGAGCGCGCCGGAGGGATCGTCCTTGCCCAGCCACGCACACTCACGCACGCCTCTGCGAGGCGTCTCGTCCGTCCTCGTCCTGCTCGCCCTCGCCCTGGTCGCCCTGATCGTGGGGCCGCTCTCGCCGCGCGCGGTGAGCGCCCAGACGGCCGCGTGGGTGGACACGGGGGGTGACAGCCTCAACATGCGCACCGCTCCGGGCCTCGCGGCCTCCGTGGTCTACTCGCTGAGCCACGGGGACGAGGTGGCGCTGCTGGGCGAGGAAGCGCAGCAGGACGGCTTCACGTGGCTCCGAGTGCAGCACGCCCAGCATGTGGGCTGGGTGGCCGGCTTCTACATCACGACGGACCCGGACGAGGTGCAGGTCATCGCCAACGTCACGCCGCCGGGAGGCGCCCTGCTCGCGCCGCCGGTGGGAGGGCTGACCACGGGACTCGCGGGCGCTGCCGACCTCGATGCGCTGGTGGCACGGCAGGAGTTCGAGGTGCTCAGCGTCTGGCACTTCGACATCGCCTCGCAGCGGTTGCTGCAGTACGTGCCCGGCGCTCCGCCGTTTGTGAACTCGCTCGCGGGGATCGAGGCGGACGATGTCGTGATGGTGCGTCGGGCGGGGACGCTCGGCGTGCGCGGGGTGCTGCCGGAGGCGTCGCTGACGGTGGCGGGGACGCCGAAAGTCCTGCCCACGCCGCCCATCGGCGGGCTGACGCAGGGGGTGTCCGGCACCACGGATCCGCGCTTCCTGGTGCAGGCGCAGGACTTCACTGCCGAGAGCGTCTCGTACTTCCACGTGCCCTCGCAGCAGTGGCTGGTGTACATCCCCGGCGCGCCGGACAGCGTGCAAACGCTGCTACAGGGCCAGATGCTGGTGGACAGCGTGGTCTCCGTGCGTCGTGGCCCGGACGCCCCCAGGCCGCCGAGTTCCGAGGACAGCGACTACTTCGAGACTTCCATCACCTACTACTACTGCGTGCCCGGCGAGAACAAGGCGTCTCACGGCGACGGGGGCGGTTACTGCGGCGGCATGGCTAACGGCGAGACGGTGCACGAGGGCGCGGCCGCCTGCAAGCCCGGCCTCCTGGGGCAGCGCTTCACGATCGAGGGCGACCCGACGGAGCGCGTCTACGAGTGCACGGACACCGGTGGTTCCGTCCTGCAAGACCACCGCGACATCTGGTTCATGCACAGCGACGAGGGCTACGCGTGGTGGCTGGAGGTCGGCGAACGCGCCTTCATCCACATCCTGGATTAGGGTGTCCTATCCCCGAGATCTGGCGACGGGTGCGGGTGCTGGACTGGCGCGTCAGTCGATTGCCGCGCGCGCTGCGAGGCTGAACAGCGCCAGGCCCCCCAGCAGCGCGAGGCCAGCCATCGCCGGCGCTGGCAGCGGCATCCCACCGTCTTCCTTCCTCGCGGACGCCGACTCGTCCCCCGCGGCTCCGGGCGCTGGTCCGAGGGCTGCCTGCTGACCCTGCGCGGCCGCATCGTCTCCCTCGAGGGGCGCCGGTAGGCCCGTCGCCGCCTCGATGCTGGGGGGTGTCGTGGCGGGTAGTGGGGACGTGGCTCCGCCGCGCTGTGCGTCAGTCACGCTGGGGGCAGGGGGCGGCGCGACTCCCACTGGCGGCCGCGACGCAGCGAGCGGCGCTGGCGTCCCGTCGAGGGCATCGAGGTTGCCGGTCTCGGGCGTGGCCGGCCGGGTGAGCGCGCCCGGCGTTGCGTCCGGCGTCGCAGCGGCCGGGGCACCCAGGCCGGACGGCAACCAGATGCCGGTGGAGAGGCCGCTCGCGGGTGGGGGATCCCCTCCCGGTGGGGGTGGAGCGAACACGGGCGGTCCCGGGTTCGTGGTGCCCGGAGACGTGGTGCCCGGAGCCGGGGTG
>Ga0265293_10000527_pt1 | contig 91129 bp, 71 predicted proteins | sample Munlanlewell138R_FD_192505 | JGI IMG/M metagenome (GOLD analysis project Ga0265293, IMG submission 192505) | Leachate microbial communities from a municipal landfill in Southern Ontario, Canada - Leachate well 138R | ecosystem: Engineered > Solid waste > Landfill > Unclassified | place: Canada... | reverse complement strand
GATCGAGCCTGATACAACTGAGCAGTTGGATACAAAACTATTGATTGCAATACCTGTGATAGCACCAACACAAATTGCAGAATCGGCATCAATGTCAACTTGGCTAAGCCTTATGTTTTTTAACTCTGCGTCTATAGAATAGCCAAACAAACCGATGTAATCATGATTTGGACTACTTATAGATAAATTTTCAATCAAATAATTATTACCGTTGTATGTACCGTAAAATGGCTGATCACCTTCAGGTGTCGGCAGAACACCTATAGGTTCCCAATCATAGCCGGTAAGATCAATGTCATCTATTTGCAGAAAATAAGCCTCCATGTAATTTCGCACATTGTTTAGATGAGCTGCAGTTCCAATCAAATATGGATCTTCTTCTACTCCGCTACCACCTGCAAACTGAGCATTAAGTAAGCCAGTAGTCAAAAACATAACAAGTAAAACTAAACCAAATAAAATATCAATCTTTTTCATCGCATCCTCCAAATTTTTATTATTTTTTCTTAATTTTATGGGGTGACCTCCAACTTATAAGTTGGAGGTCGGGAAGCAATGAAACGGTTTTGGGCTCCATAATATTTAACAGTCCTTTTTCGTTGGACTAAACATGGATTGGATATATGTGTTATTTTTTTTAGATATAGATATAACTGTAACGATAGATAGATAGGTAGGTAGGTAGGTAGGTAGGTAGGTAGGTAGGTAGCCTATCTATTTCAGGCTCTATCAAGCTAAAAATCAAACTACCTTTTTTAACTCTAAACACTATTATTACCTCCCTAACGTTGAGCCAATAATACTTGCTTAACTTTTGCTGTCAAGCTTTACTTTCATTTTATTAAACTATTTTCACTCGTTCGGTATTAACTAATAGAATAGGATAAGTTATAAAGGTAAATAATAACTCTGTTTTATATCACATAGCATACTTGAAAACAATAGCGGTGTACAGGAGGTGTAGCAAGCAGCCAGAGCAGAGTTTTGAAGTGAAAAAAGTCTCACGCGGATCTCGCCGATTACGCAGATTAAAAAGAAAAGAAAAAGGACATTAAGGGTTAGGTTGGTGGGATAGTTCAGCAGGCATAGGTTTACGCATAGCGAATGCTGGCAGATTATCCAATTAAAAAGAAAAGAAAAATCAAGGATGAGATGAGTGGTGATTCAACGGGTAAACGGTTAACACCTGACGCGTATAGGTAACAAAACAAACAAAGAAAAAGGAGAGAGAAGCAAGAAGGCAATTCAGGGTTGCGGAGTTTTGAGGTTGTGAAGTTAAAAAGGGATAATGGACACTGCAATTCTGGCTCATAATATTTCCGTGATATTCAAACGAAAAAGCTCTGACAGGCGGAGCAAAATATTCTCTACAAAACTTAATCGTATTTTTTCTGTTGCTTTTTTTTTGACGTGTGTTATATTGTATTGTAATTAGTATCAATTAAATCTGTTCGACGACCGATCGAACGCAAGGAGTAACAAATGGAAAACAGAGAAGAGAAAAAAGGAATGCCTTTATTAGGTGATAAGTTCCCGCAGATGGTAGTTCAAACTACCCGTGGACCGATGACTTTGCCTGATGCTTATGCTGGCAAATGGTTTGTTTTATTCAGTCATCCAGGTGACTTTACCCCAGTATGTACAACCGAGTTCGTAGCTTTTCAAAAGCTTTATCCGAAGTTCAAAGAGCTCAATACTGAACTGATCGGACTTAGTGTTGACCAAGTATTCTCACATATTAAGTGGGAAGAATGGATCAAAGACAATATGGGTGTTGAGATTGAATTCCCAATCATAGCCGATACTGGAGCAGTAGCCGAGACTATGGGATTAATCCACCCAGGCAAAGGGACTAACACAGTTCGCGCCGTATTCATCGTAGACGATAAAGGTGCCATTAGGATTATCTTCTACTACCCACAAGAGTTAGGTAGAAATATGGAAGAAATTCTTAGATCTGTTAGAGCTATGCAGTTTGCAGATAAAAACCGTGTTGCAATGCCAGCCGATTGGCCTAACAACGATACTCTTAAAGATAGAGTTATTGTACCACCTGCAACTGACGTATATGGAGCTAAAGAGAGATTGGAGAAAGCTGAGCAGGGTGAACACGTGTGCCTTGACTGGTGGTTCTGCCATAAGAAAGTATAACTAAAGCGACTTTAATAAGTCTTAAGCCTGTCGGATACAACGCGTACCCGACAGGCTTTTTTATATCTTTAACACTCTTTGTAAAACTACTGTAGAGTATGAACGCTAAGCTGTGCTTCTACCATTTCAGTTCTGATTTCAAAACAGTGGTAGGAAATTAGTTCTTTACAACAAGGGAGTTTATAAAAACATATCGTTGAGGTGGAATTGCCTTGTTTATCGAAGTTTGTTATGAGCTTCGAGCTTTGTTTCCCCTCAAATGACACAATAAATAAATATATAGATAAAGGATTATGATGGAAAAGAGATGGAATATCGCGCCTGCCTTAGAAGAAGAACAGATAGCGATTCAACAACAGATAATAGAGAATTTTAAATGTCCACAAGCGATTGCGACTTTATTGATTCAGCGTGGGATGGATAATTTAGAAGAGATAGATAACTTCCTCAACCCTACGTTAGATAGAGCGCACGACCCTTTCCTGCTTTTAGGAATGGAGAAGGCGGTAAATAGAATCATAGAAGCTATCGAAAGAGGCGAGTTGATAACAATTTACGGTGACTATGACGTTGACGGTACAACCTCGACCGCGCTATTATACTTAGGGCTCAGAAGGGTTGGTGGGAACGTTAACTTTTATATTCCACACCGGATGATTGATGGATACGGTCTTTCAATGTCTGGCATCGAACAAATTAGAGATGAAGGGGCTAAACTCATAATTAGCGTCGACTGTGGTATCAACGCCGTGCAAGAGGTGGATCTGATTAACAGTTATGGGATGGATATAATCGTAACCGATCACCATAACCCAAAAGAGGTACTCCCTAATGCGCTTACAATTATCAACGCCAAAATGAACGAATGCCCTTACCCTTTCAAAGAGTTGGCAGGAGTAGGGGTAGCCTATAAACTGTTGATGGGTCTGTACAAGCGACTCGGCGTCGATAATGAAGAGAATACACACCGATTTTTAGATTTGGTCGCAGTTGGCACTATTGCCGATATTGTACCCCTTTTTGGTGAGAACAGAATCTTTGCCAGCATAGGTTTGGAAAGATTGATCCAGAAGAAAAATATCGGGATGAACGCTTTAATATCAGTTGCGGGGTTGGCTGAAAAACAGCTGACTGCCTCTAACATTATTTTTGGCATAGCGCCAAGAATCAATGCAGCTGGGCGTATGGGTAGCGCAATGCGAGCGGTGGAGCTGATGATCTCTACCAGTCCCGAAAAGAGTATTGAATTGGCTCAAATAATTCAAAGAGAGAACTCTATACGCCAACAAATAGATCAAAGAACATTCCAAGAGGCTTGTGAAATCATTGAAAAGAAGTATAAGAATATGGAAGAGACCCCCTGTTTAGTAGTATCATCTGATAGCTGGCATCCCGGTGTCATCGGCATAGTCGCATCCAAATTGGTGGAGAAATACTACCGTCCAACCTTAATGATTTCCTTTAAAGAGGGGGTGGGTAGCGGCTCTGGTAGGAGTATCGTTGACTTTGATCTTTTTGAAGCTTTGAGTAGTGTGGAAGACCTGTTAGAAACCTTTGGTGGACACCGTTATGCAGTAGGCTTCTCGATTCTGACCGAGTATCTTGATAAATTTGAAAACCTACTTGCAGCTGTTGCACAAAGTAAGCTCACAAAAGAGCTCTTGAAACCACCACTAAACATAGACAAAGAAATTGAACTTTACGATATTAACCATAATTTGGTCGATTGGCTTGATAAATTTGCACCTTTCGGCACTGGAAACAGTAGGCCTGTTTTTGCCACTAAAAATGTTATGATTGACGCTCATCCCTTTAACGTAGGACGTAATCATCTTAAGCTTAAAGTGAAAAAGGATGGGTGTGAACTCGATCTTATCGGATTCAATTTTGGAGATTACCTTCCATTGTTGAAGAAAAACGCTGAAATACATATTGCGTACACCCTTGAAACCAATACCTGGCAAGAAAAAGTAAGCATCCAAGGAAGGATTAAAGATATCCAAATACCACCGAAATAGAATAAGGGAGTTCTGAAATGGATGACGTTAAACTACCACGCATAAAAAACTGTATAGCTTTGTTTATCGCTATATTTTCGCTCTTTGCGTGTAGTGTTAACACAGAGTTGAGAGTTAAACGGCACCCTGTTGATACTAAAGAGGTTCAATCCATTCACCTGCCGTTTCGACCTGAAAAGATCGCCTGCTCAAAGCTCGATAACCGACTCTATGTTTGGGAGGCGGGGAGTAATCAGATACACCTCTATCAAGATAGTAAGAGGATAAACACTATCGGTGGGCTCGGGTTTGGAGAGAGTAACTTCACAAAGCTCTCAGACATCACGACTACATTTAACGGTAGACTGCTCGCCCTTGATAGCTTTCAGAAAAAGATTAAAAAGTTTGATAGTAGCGGAATGCACCTTGAAACATTCGCTCTAAACGAACTGAACAACCCCACCCTTTTCGATATATCGAGAGATGGAGCGTTATACATTTATGATGCTACTACAAATGAGGTGGTCATCTATGATGATAGCTTTAAGGAGATTATCTATCGGTTCGGTAAGTTTCAGTTTGTCGAGCCTTCAAGTATAAGTGTGACCAGGTATAACGTCACCATTTACGATAAGAAGACCGATACTACTTACATTCACAATTCTTTCGGTAAGCTTGAGGAGAAACTTGAAGGGTATTGGCAAGTTGACAATTATCTGCAAAAGTACCAGCTTTCGAACGGGATTATCAAACATAATGAGACCTCCAAAAACTTGCAAACATCTGCAACACCGAAGCGCTCCTTTTTTATAAAGGATAACCTGATAATGTCAATTAGTGAACGAGAGGCGACTCTGTCCGAGATTATTTATGAAAAGAAATAGTCCTGTTAAAAAAACATTGAACTTCTTTTATGACAGGTATTTCTACCTGCCTGCTCTCTCTGCAGTACTTATGGGGCTTAGCAGATACCCTATTAAACTAAATTTCCTTACCTTCTTTGCTTTAATCCCCCTCCTCTATTTATACGATAAGAGTGTTGAGCTGAGTTGGAGCAAGACTGTTAAAGCGGCTCTGATTTATAGCACTACCTACACGCTTGTTACGCTTTATTGGATTAGTGTAGTGACCTTACCCGGCTTTTTCGGGCTCTTTATACTGTTTGGCTTCTATTTTATAATCCTCTTTAGGGTTTTAGCTAAACTCTACTCCCATCTACCACGGCTAAAATACCTCTCATTTGTCTTGGTCTGGCTCTCGTTTGAATACTTGCAGAATTTTGGACAGCTTCGCTTTCCGTGGTTTAATATAGGTTATGCTATTGCTGAGTACACTTCACTTATCCAGCTTGCAGAGGTAGGTGGTGTTTTCATCCTCTCTACCCTGATAATAGTAATCAACATTCTTTTGTTTTATTCACTCCGTTACTTCCCTTTGAAGAAGTCGCTTATTTCACTGATTTCTGCTCTACTTATTATCCTTGTGTGGAGCATCGGAGGGCATATAAGGAAGAAGACCATAGAGCTTGAAAAAACGCCTTTGAAAGCGGCTATCGTGCAAGTTAGCATACCACAGGACCTTAAATGGAGTGAGAGCTTTTTTGACGAGACGATGAAGCTCTATCGTAAATACTCCCTCCAAGCTGCTGCATCAAATCCAGATTTGATAATCTTTCCAGAGGCGGCAATTCCGGACTATGTTTTGAAAAACTCGAAAACAAAAGCCTTTATGCAAAGGTTAGTTGAAGAGACTCGGACACCTATCTTTTTAGGTCTACCCCACTACGAAATAGAGAAAGTTGGGGAAAGTTTCGCCTATCGTTATTACAATGCTACCACCCTTTTTGATTCAAATGCAACACCACTATCCCCCTATTATAAAAGAATCCTTGTACCGTTTGGAGAACGAATCCCCTTTATGGAGTTCATTCCGTTCTTAGGTGAAATCGATTTGGGTCAGGCAAACTGGGAGTACGGAAAAGAGAACGTATACTTCCCCATTAACCACAAAGAACAAGCTTACCGCTTCTCCTCTGTGATCTGCTTCGAGATAGCGTTTCCCAAGCTCTTAACTGAGATAGTTCAACAAGATACAGACTTCATAGTGAATGTAACAAATGATGGTTGGTTTAAGAAAACAGTTGGTCCTTACCAACACGCAATGATGACTGTGATCAGAGCGGTTGAGAATAGGAAACAGATATACCGTGCTGCAAACACCGGTATCTCAATTGTTGTAGACCCCCTTGGCAATATCAAACAAAAGACCAAGCTCTATGAAAAGAGTACTATCGAAGAATATCTCTACGTCTATAACCAAGATTCACTCTACACTAAAACGTTCCATCGAGTACCTAAATACGTACTTATTTTAACCCTTGCTCTTTTTTCCTGGACAATTATCAACTCGTTTTCTATAAAAAAATAAGGAGCTATTAGAAAGGATATGGGCGTCAAATGAAGAAATATTACTATACAATGGGTGAAGTGTGTAACCTACTCGATCTAAAACCGCATATTATTCGGTACTGGGAGACTGAGTTCAGACAGCTGAAGCCTAAGCGTAATAAAGGTGCAAACAGACAATATTCCGAACAGCAAATAGAGCTGTTGAAGGTTATCAAAGATATGCTCTATATCCAAAACTACACGATTAAAGGGGTAAAAAAAAGACTGAACCAAATGCAGTCTAACGAAAAGTACAAGAAGCCCCTCAAAATACTGGCAATGAACGAAGAGATGAGAAGCTATATTATCACCGAAATAAGCGAGACAAAAGCAATGCTTGATCAGCTATTCCCCTCTGATAAAACTGAAGATGAAAAGAACGACATAGAGACGACTGAAGAAGAGACTGAATCTTAAGAAAAGCCATTACAGGCAAATCTATTGACAAAAATTGTGATAAGGAAAAGCTATCTCAACACATTAATAAAATAAAGATTTGAGGCGTTGTCGACCTTGCTTTAGACCTGCAGCCTGATCAAACGACAGCCCGATTTACAATACACGGAGATATAATGAAAATATTGATTACTGGTGGCGCTGGTTTTATCGGCTCACACTTGGCAGAAAGACTACTGGAACAAGGTAACAAAGTATCTATCATCGATAACCTGTCGACAGGTAAGCTCTCAAACATTAGCCATCTGACTAATAACCCTAACTTTTGCTATGAGATAGATAGCATCTTAAACCGCGAAACACTCGATAGAATGGTTAAAGACTGTGATATAATCTACCACCTTGCGGCGGCTGTCGGCGTTAAATACATTATCGAAAACCCGCTGCTGGCTATGCAAACTAACATCAATGGAACTGATAACATCCTCGAATTTGCCAATAAGTATAAGAAAAAGATCCTCATCACCTCTACCTCAGAAATTTATGGCAAGAGTGAAAATGTGCCGTTCAAAGAAGAAGATGACCGACTACTCGGCTCAACACATATCTCCAGATGGAGTTATAGCTCCGCTAAAGCAATTGATGAGTTTCTAACCCTCGCCTACCATAGAGAGAAAAAACTCCCTGTAGTAATCGTGAGATGCTTTAACACTGTGGGACCCAGACAGTCTGGACAGTACGGTATGGTGCTACCTAAGTTCGTCAAAAACGCCCTTTTAGGTCATCCCATAACAATTTTTGGTGACGGCAAACAATCACGTTGCTTCGCCGATGTTGAAGATGTAGTTAGTGGGCTCATCGGCCTTATGTCAGAAAAGAAAGCTGAAGGGAACATATATAACATCGGAAACACAGAGGAGATCACTATCGAAGAGTTAGCCTTCAAAATCAAGAAGATGACCAATAGTGATTCAAAGATCGAATATGTACCGTATGATGACGCCTATGAAGAGGGCTTTGAAGATATGAAAAGACGTGTGCCAGATATAACAAAAATTAAAAACACTATCGGGTATGAACCAAAATATTCGCTGGAAGACATACTCAACAGAGTAATTAAGTATTATGAAGCATAAACTGGTTCCCTTTATAGCAATACTCTTTCTGGTAGCTGTGAGCGCCCTGCTTGCCTACCAAAGAGTTGATGTTGAAAAAGAGTATACCGTTAAGCCTGGTGATAAGTTCGCTATCCAAGTAGTAACTTTGGAAACAAAAGAGTTTGTGGTACCTGTTACCCTCTCTGGTAACGTAGTTATGTATCCACTCACCAACCCTGTGGAGGTTGCCGGTTTGACTTTGGAAGAGGCGAAAGCTTTACTTAAGTCTGAGATCGCTAAAAACGTTATCAATGCGAAGATAGTGGTTGAACTTATAGCAATAGCACCATATTCACTGCACCTGTTAGGCGCTTTTAACAGCCCCGGCGAGTATCCGGCTGACTCGTTGATGACTCTTTCACAATCATTAAGATTAGCCAGAGGGCTTCACCCCTCTGCAAGTCGAAAGATCAATATTACTCGAAGAGGGGAAACAAAAACATTCGATTTGAACCGATATCTTACTGAAGGGGATATTACACAAAATCCACTCGTTATGGGGGACGATCTTATAACTGCAGCTTTTGCTGAAAACTTTGTTAAAGTTTACGTCGTGACCGATACAACAAACTACGTTGAATACTTTGAGATCAATGAAAACACTAAGGTAAACGACCTTCTACCCGCTATAACACATAAGAATTACTACAGCGATTTCAATAAGATATTTATCAAGCGGGATGGTGAGATCACAAGAGTAGAGCAAAGCCACGTATTAAATATCGGAGATTCGGTCTACCTCCACCCTGAAGAGAGCTACATCCTCGTTAGAGGTAATGTCAACATACCTGGCAAATACAGCTTTCACGGGGGGAAGAGTGCTCACTACTATATATCCTTAGCAGGGGGTATCAATAGAGTAGGCTCAAGTAAACGGATTATCATCGTCGATAAAAATGGAAATAGAACAAAATATAAAGGACAACCCTTAAATGAAGGGGATGCAGTACTTGTACCAGTGTCATTCAGAACCTATGTGTCTGACTACCTAACCCCTATTGGGACTATTTTCTCACTCGTAACGACCATTATCGTATTAACAAAATAAAGACAAATTTATCACTTACAAGGAGATGCTATGAGAGTACCTTTGCTGGATTTAAATGCACAGTATGAACCAATTATGAAACAAGTCCGCCAAAACATTGATCAAGTTTTGAGCACACATCAATATATACTCGGCCCAGAAGTTAAACAGTTTGAAGAGATGATGGAAGAGTTTTTGAATGTTAACCACGCAATAGGATGTGCTTCTGGAACTGATGCACTTGTCTTAGCATTAAGAGCCCTTAATATCGGGACTGGGGATGAAGTGATTACTACCCCGTTCACCTTCTTTGCTACTGCCGGTACAATTCACCGAGTAGGAGCCAAACCTATATTTGTAGATGTCAAAGAGGATACTTACAATATCGATCCTGACCTGATTGAAAAAGCGATCACTAATAAAACTAAAGCTATTATGCCAGTACACCTGTTCGGACAGCCGTGCGAAATGGATAGAATAGTGCAGATTGCTAAAAAACACAACCTCTACGTCATAGAGGATAACGCCCAAGGTATTGGAGCGGTCTATGATGGACAGAATGCAGGTACTATCGGCGAAATAGGTACCCTATCATTCTTCCCCAGTAAAAACTTGGGGTGTATGGGTGATGGCGGTATGTGCGTAACGCAAGATGAAGAATTAGCTAAACGGCTCAGACAGCTGCGAGTACACGGCGAAAACCCAAAATACTTCCACAAATGGGTTGGATTTAATAGCCGCTTAGATACGATCCAAGCTGCAGTCCTTTCAGCAAAACTACCCCACTTGGCTAAATGGTCAGAGATGAGAAGAGAAAATGCTGACTATTACTACGCAAATATGAAAGACATTAAGCAGATTAAAATGCCGGTAATCCACGACAAAGCTGTCTCTATTTTCAACCAGTTTACCCTCTTTGCTAAAGATAGAGATGGATTGATGAAACACCTTAAAAAAGCAAATATCGGATGCGCTATTTACTACCCGCTTCCACTACACTTACAAGAATGCTTTGGAGAACTCTGTGGTAAAAAAGGTGACTGCCCTGTGTCTGAGCGAGCAGCTGAAAATGTCGTCTCAATACCAATTTACTCAGAACTCACTAAAGACCAACAAGACTACGTGATTGACACAATCCGTGGCTTCTACAATAAATAACCTATAAGGGAGAGAGATAATGAACATTATCGTTTGTGTTAAACAAGTTCCAAATACAACAGAGATACGCATAGATCCTGTAACTAATACACTCGTTCGTGAAGGGGTTGAAAGTATAATCAACCCGTTTGACCTCTACGCCATTGAAGAGGCTATTAGACTTAAAGAACAGTACGGTGGAAAAGTCACCGCTCTGAGTATGGGGCCACCACAAGTTGAAGACGCTCTAAGAGAAGCTGTATCTATGGGGGTGGATGAAATAATCCTCCTTTCAGATAGAAAGTTCGCCGGAGCAGATACCTGGGCTACAAGCTATACCCTCGCTGAAGCTATCAATAAAATTAAAGATTATGACCTGATTATGTTCGGACAGCAAGCTATTGACGGCGATACAGCACAAGTAGGACCCGGTGTGGCTACTCACTTAGACCTTCCTCAAACCTGCTTCGTCAGGAAAATTAACGAACTTTCTGATAACGTCATAAAAGTGGAAAGATTGATGGAAGATGGATTCGATACAGTCGAAATGACCCTCCCAGCAGTGATTACCGTCGTCAAAGAAATCAACATACCAAGACTACCATCCCTCAGAGGGAAAAGAACTGCTAAAAATGCCCAACTTACTGTCTGGAATGCAGATGATCTCGGAGCAGGTTCTGACAAAATTGGACTTAACGGCTCACCTACACAAGTCGTCAAAATATTCTCCCCAACTTTAGAAAAAGATGGGCAGAAATATGAAGTCGATACCGATGAAGCTGTTGAAATACTCTACAATAAACTTAAAACACTGACCAATAAATAGCCAAGCAAAGCTTAGTAGAAATGTATTACCATAACCTTAAACCAGAAGTGTTCAGTATAGGCTCACTACAAGTCAGATGGTACGGACTGTTCTATGTCATTTCGTTCATCATTGGCTATATTTTCGTTAAGAAAAACCTTAAACGTAAAGGCGTGAGCATTACCGCTGAACAATACGACACTATGTTCTTCAACATTATGTTGGGGGTCATTATCGGTGGAAGGTTGGGTTATATTCTTTTCTATAACCTTTCCGAATATATCGCGAGCCCACTTAAGATATTCGCCTTCTGGGAAGGGGGGATGTCATTTCACGGAGGGGTGATAGCTGTTTTACTGTTCGGATACGCTTTTGTCAGAAGAAACAAGCTCTCATTCTACCCCTTAGCTGATGCTGTTTCACCTTACGCTGCCTTAGGCTTAGGGTTAGGTCGTATCGGTAATTTTATCAATGGGGAACTGTATGGACGTGTTACATCAGTGCCCTGGGCTGTGATCTTTCCCTATTCTGACGGTCAACCACGACACCCATCACAACTCTACCAAGCCTTCACCGAAGGATTGCTGCTCTTCATTATACTTCAGATTGTATACCGCAAGACTAATAAAGAGGGGATCGTGATCTGGCTCTTCGTCGGACTTTACGGTCTGTTCAGATTTATTATAGAGTTCTTCCGAGAGCCTGATGAGCAGATTGGATACCTTCTGCTAAACTTGAGCCTGGGACAAATACTCTGCTTGCTAATGATTATCGGTGGAGCTGTTGGACTCGCTTTTGTTCTCAAACCTCGCAAGGTGATTAGATGAACAAAAAACTCTATATCCTGTTACTTGGCATACTTATCCTAATAGTGGCAAGTTGCTCTCAACTTAGACGAGACCGCTCAGAAGAAGAGCTGCTACTCCAACACTTACATAAATGGCAAAGCTTTGAAATGAAAGGAATTGCCGAGCTCTCATATAGCCACTTCCGCTTGAGAAAAAATATCTCTATACAAAAAGATACGAACTCTCTGCTGCTAACTGTTTTTGAAAGCGGACTTTACGGTTTGAAAGCTTCACCTATCTTGGAGATACAAGTTGAAGAGGAGACGAGCCTAACCCTTGCAGAACCGTTGAGCTCACTATTGAATGATAAGAATATAGAGTATAAACAATATAGTATTGATGATGTTAACAACGCCTTTAAGTACCTTGTGAAAAATAAACATAGAATAGTTGCTGATAGAAAACTTGCTACCGACCAGTTTGAAATTGCTTTCAACGATAAGCTGCAGATCTCGACAATAAGTAGCCCCTCATCTCTCGGAAAGATAGAGCTACTCCTAACATATAAAAATGAAGAACTGCCTGAACTGCTGTCACTCTCTGTCGGTGGCGAAACTATATTCAAAATACAGATTGATAATATAAAGTATAGATAAAGGATGAATTATGATTAAAAGATATAGCTTGCCGGAAATGGCAAACATCTGGGAACTCCAGAATAAATATCAATGCTGGCTCGATGTGGAGCTGGCTGCGTGTCGTGCTATGTACGACGTCGGAATAGTACCTAAAGAAGACTACGAGCATATCATAAAAAAGGCAGACTTCGATGTCGACCGAATAGAAGAAATCGAGCTTGTAACAAAGCATGATATAATCGCCTTTTTAACCAACTTAGAAGAGGTTATTGGACCTGAGTCAAGATGGATTCACTATGGACTGACCTCCTCAGACGTATTAGATACCGCTACAGCTTTACAGCTTAAACAGGCTGGAGAAATAATCTTTAAAGACTTGGTTAACCTCCAAGAAGTACTCAGAATAAAAGCAAAAGAATATAAATATCTCCTCTGCATTGGTAGGTCTCACGGAGTCCACGCCGAACCTATTACTTTTGGCTTAAAATACGCACTCTGGTATGATGAAGTCACAAGAAATATTGAGAGAATGCGTGACGCTATAGAGGCAATTTCTTTGGGTAAATTGTCAGGCGCCGTCGGTAATTACGCATACATAGACCCTGAGATTGAGAGAAGAACTTGTGAATATTTAGGCCTTAAACCGGCAAGCGTCACCACTCAAGTAATATCGAGAGACGTTTATGCCGAATACCTATCCACTTTAGCCATTATTGGAACTACTATCGAAAAAATAGCACTCGAAATTAGACACCTTCAAAGAACTGAAGTGGGAGAAGTTGAAGAAAACTTTACTAAAGGACAAAAAGGCTCCTCGGCAATGCCCCATAAAAAGAACCCGATTGTTACCGAACAGCTCTGCGGATTAGCCAGAATTTTAAGGTCTAACCTCATTGCAGGACTCGAAAACAACGCCTTATGGCACGAAAGAGATATCAGCCACTCGTCTGTAGAGAGAATCATTTTGCCCGACTCTACTATCTTAACAAACTATATGCTGACCAAAATTTCCACCCTGTTAGAGAACTTAGTCGTTAAAGAAGATGCTATCCTGAAAAACTTGGAACTAACTGGTGGAATGTTCTTCTCACAAGCACTTTTACTGAAATTAGTTGAAAAAGGTATCGAGCGACAGAAAAGCTATCCGTTGATTCAACAGGCTGCATTTAAAGCGAGAGATAATGAAGTATCCCTTAAAGAAGTGGTGTTGAAAGACAAAGCTCTAAGAGAATACCTCACTGAAGATGATATAGAAGAGGCGTTCTCCTATAACCGCTATAAAGAGAACATAGACTATATCTATCGTAACGTAGGAATTATCTAATGAATAAGTATCTAAACCCTACAGAAACAATCGTGACAATAACAAAGATGAAATATAAAAACGCTATGGTGCCGTTATTACTGGTCGTTGTCTCTGTCGGTTTAGACTACTTTTTTGCTTTCGAATATTCACGCTACTTGTCACTCTTCGGGCTAATAGTCTTTCTGATTACACTACGAGTCTACCGACTTAATAACGTAACCAATATCACCTCTAATAATGCCTTGGTCTCACCGATAAGCGGTAAAGTGACCTCTATTGAAAAGACAGATACTGAGATAATTGTCACTATAAACAAAAATTTTCATAATACTTCAGATATCCGTCTCTCAGCGGCGGCTGACTTCGTTAAATTGGAGTCCTGTTCCGATGAAGTGACAAGACCCTTGAAAAAACATCACCTACCTACAATTAACGACAAGATCTCAAGTAACTGGTTCGTTAAAGGGAGTAATGTTCACTATTTTCCTAAACATAACGACCTGCAAGGGAGCCTCATAGGCCTCCTCTTAGGGTGCGGAAGCTGTATCTACACTTTCCCCACAAGCATTAGCCTCAGCGTGATTGAAGGGGATCCTGTCAAGTCAGGCGAAACAATTATTGGTACTATTCAATGAGCAATCTAAAATATTTAGTTCCAAACTTCTTTACAGGCTGTAGTCTCCTAATGGGCTTGATTGCGATGAACTACATCGCAATGGGCGAATACATCTTAGCCCCATGGCTGATCGCATTGTCTATGCTGTTTGACTTTATGGATGGGCGATCTGCCCGTATGCTAAACGCTACCAGCGCTTTTGGAGCACAGTTTGACTCGATGGCTGACTTTATAGCTTTCGGTATCTCCCCTGCTTTTTTAGCCTATAGAATATCTCTGAGATACATACCCTATTGGGGAGCTATAGTTGCAGTGGCATATGTCTTTGCAGGCTGTTATAGATTAGTAAGATTCAACCTAATACCTAAAGATGAAGAGAATCATCACTCGTTTACAGGCTTGCCAATACCAGCTGCTGCAGGAATGATAGCTTCATACGTACTGGTCTCGCTAAAAACTTGGAATGAAGTTCTACATCACTACACTTTTATGTTCGTCCTATTACTGTTAGCGTTACTGATGGCAAGCAAGATAGAATATTTTGCGGTGGACAAAGAGGGGAAACATCTAACGCTATACAAAATCATCGGAACTATCTTTTTCTTGAGTATAGTCCTAACTTTTCGCTATAGTTACTACACGTTCTTAGCCTGGATGTCCCTCTATTTAGTGTTCGGGATCTTTAGATATATAGTTAACGGTATCATCAATTATAAAAAATAATATAAATGGAAGTGAAACAAAATGATTAAAGCTAATGTATATGTTACACTCAAACCAAGTGTACTCGATCCGCAGGGTAAAGCCGTAATGAACGCGCTTCACTCAATTGGTCACGATTCGATCGATAACATCAGAATTAGTAAGTTTATCGAAATAAAGTTTCAAGAAGATGATCTTGAAGCTGTGAAGTCAAAGGTCGAAGAGATTTGTAAAACTGTTTTAGCTAACCCAAATACCGAGACATACCGTTATGATCTCGTTAAACTGTAACCCTTTAAAGAGAGTTGAAGAGAACGATGATTAAATACAGTATTATAACATTTCCCGGTTCAAACTGTGACTATGATAGCTATTATGTTGCTAAACAGAGAGGCAATATTGTTAACCAAATCTGGCATAAAGATACGGACCTAAAAAACCCTGATGTAGTTATCTTGCCCGGTGGCTTCTCGTATGGTGACTACCTACGTTGCGGTGTGATAGCAAGATTTTCTCCCATCATTAAAGAGGTGACTAAGTTTGCTGAAAAAGGGGGCTTAGTTATCGGTATCTGTAACGGTTTTCAGATCTTAACTGAGTGTGGCTTACTACCCGGAGCTTTAATGCTGAACCGAGATCTACAGTTTATTTGCCAACATCAGCACCTTAAAGTAATAAACGCAAACACACCCTTTACAAACCAAACAAGACAAGATGAAGTGCTTGACCTCCCTATCGCCCATAAAGAGGGTAACTACTATATAGATAATGATGGGCTTAAAAGACTTCAAGATAACAACCAAATTGTTCTTCGTTACTGTAATGCAGACGGCTCAATAGACGAACATTCTAACCCCAATGGCGCTCTTAATGACATTGCCGGTATCATTAACGACCAGGGTAACGTCTTCGGCCTGATGCCTCATCCAGAACGGAATGCAGACGTATATTGCCAATCACCAGATGGAGCTAAAATATTTGACTCTATTGAAAAAAGCATTCTCCAAAACCGTTGATGTCCTCTTCCCTAAGATCTGCTACAGCTGTGGAGAACGACTCATAGGCAATGAAAGCTTTGTATGCTCATCGTGCAGTGCGAAAATTGAGCCTTATTACGAATCTATCTGTAGAGTATGTGGATCGTTCGACGTGCAAGCAAAAGCAATATGCCGCTTTTGTAATGAAAATAGAGCATACTTCGATAAATGCCGCTCGATCATTCAATATAATGAGGTAGCTCGTGTTTTGATCCACGAATTGAAATATAATGAGAAGACAAAAATAGCTGATATGCTGGCCAATATAGCAATTGAGTATATAGAAAACACTAAACCTTACAGGTCTGTTGATTGTGTAGTCAATATACCACTCCACGCAGTTAAACGTCGCAGTCGAGGTTATAATCAAGCTGAATTTTTAGCAGCACGTATTGCTGATCATTTTGCTTGGAAACATAACCCTTCTCTGTTTAAAAAAGCTTTGCCAACTGCTTCTCAAACCTCTCTCAGCTCAGTAGAACGCAAAACTAACGTAGCAAACGCTTTTTCTGTTGACAGTAAAGCTAATATCAAAGATCATAACTTTCTTATCATAGATGATGTTTTCACAACTGGCGCAACAGTAAACGCTGCCAGCGGTGAGCTAAAAAAACGTAACGCAGACAAAGTTTATGTTCTGACGATAGCGAGAGCTTAACGATATAAAGAGATAATATGTTAGTAGAAATAGATAGAGAAAGGGCAATACAGCTAATTGAGAAAGCGGCTAAATTCGTCGTCGATAGAAAAATGGCTCCTGCAGCCATATTGGCTATAGAATCACTAAAGCCATTAAACTTTATCGGAAGCCAATTAATGTACACTGTAGGGCCGTTTGCTGAGGTATTTTTTAGTCCTAAAGAATACCAAGAGTTTGCCGCTCTATTAGAGAATAGAGAGTATGTCAATATGCTCATAAACAGAATAGATGAGCTTGATGACGAGACTTATAGCGAAGAGCGGAAACAGGCTCGTCAACGTAGAAAGCTCAAGAGAGCCCGTAAAAAAGAGAAGAGAAGGGCAATGAAAAACAAATTCAAAAGTATTTTTAATAAAAATAATCAGGGGGAATAATGAGTGGAAAACTAACAAGAATTCTCGCTACTGACTGTGGTAGTACGACTACTAAAGCAATCCTGATAGAGTATATAGATGGTGAATACCGTCAAACGATACGTGGAGAGGCTCCAACAACTGTTGAAGCTCCGTTAAACGACGTAACTAAAGGTGTACTCAACGCAGTCAACGAGTTAGAAGAACTTGCAAAACTCAGATATAACAACAAAGACATTCAATTTGTTAAAGACCAACAGATAATCATACCACGTGATGGAGATAAAGGTGTAGACGCCTATGTTTCTACAAGTAGTGCTGGTGGTGGTTTACAGATGATGGTTACCGGTGTGGTGGCTAAGATGACAGGCGAAAGCGCCGAAAGAGCAGCCTTAGGTGCTGGCGCAATCGTTATGGACCTCATTGCCAGTAACGATAAGCGCCCTAACTATGAAAAAATCGAAAGAATCAGACATCTTAGACCTGATATGATTTTGATGGCTGGTGGTGTCGACGGCGGTACGACTAAGCACGTAGCTGAGTTAGCCGAATTGGTAGCAGCTGCAGACCCTCGACCAAGATTAGGCTCAAGTTATAAACTGCCTATCATCTACGCAGGTAATAAAGACGCAAGCGATATCATAACTGAAACCTTGGCAGATAAAGTTGACCTTATCATCACAGAAAACCTAAGACCTACTCTGGAGCAAGAAAACTTGCAGCCAGCAAGAGATAAGATTCACGATCTTTTTATGGAACACGTGATGGCTCAAGCTCCCGGTTACAATAAACTTATGGGTTGGACCATTGGACCAAAGAACGGCAAGATGGAAAACATCCCAATTATGCCTACCCCAGCTGCAGTAGGTAACATTATGCAAACTATTGCTAAGGTCGAGAATATTGAAGTTCTTGGCGTCGATATTGGTGGAGCTACTACAGACGTATTCTCTGTTTTCACAGAAGATTTAATCTTTAACCGTACAGTTAGTGCCAACCTTGGAATGAGTTATAGTATTTCCAACGTCTTAGCTTCAACAGGATTAGAGAACATACTTCGTTGGGTACCGTTTGACATTAATAGCTCAGATCTCAGAAATATGATCAAAAATAAGATGATTCGTCCAACTACTATACCTCAACTGTTAGAAGAACTCGTCTTAGAACAAGCGATTGCTAAAGAGGCTTTAAGGCTTGCATTTGTCCAACATAAAGAGTTTGCAGTGACGCTTAAAGGTACGCAAAAAACTCGCTCTATTGCTGACGCTTTTGATCAGACTGTATCAGGCGAAACAATTGTTAATATGCTTTCCCTGGATCTTCTTGTTGGTAGTGGTGGCGTATTATCACACGCACCAAGAAGAAATCAAAGTGTGATGATGATGATCGACGCGTTCTTACCAGAAGGTATCACACGCTTAGCGGTGGATAGTATCTTTATGATGCCACAGCTGGGTGTCCTTGCAGAAATAAGTGAAGAAGCAGCTACTGAAGTGTTCAACAAGGACTGTCTCATTCATTTAGGAACCTGTATAGCGCCTGTCGGTACTGCAAAGTTTGGTCAGCCAGCAATGTGGGCGAAAATTGAACTGCCTGATGGCACAGTCATTGAGGAAGAATACACTGTTGGCGAAATGAAACTTATTCCTTTAGCTGTTGGCGAGACTGCTAAAGTTCACTTTAAACCACGTAAAAACCTTGACCTCGGTAAAGGTAAAGGTGTTGAATTCCAAACTGAAATCACTGGTGGTGTAGTTGGTATTGTAATCGATACCAGGGGACGTCCATTTAACATGCCAACCGATACGACACAAAGAGTGTCTCTGTTGAAGAAATGGATGAAAGAGTTAAACGTATATCCAGAAGAGATATTGAGTTAGGAGGTAAGTATGGCACAAGCATATTCTGCAGGATTAACTGTAACAGACAGCATAATACTAAGAAAAGAGAGAATACTTCCACTCAAAGGTGAAGTTTTAGTTAAAAAAGGGGATAAGGTTAAAGCGGATGACTTAGTAGCGCAAACTTTTCTACCAGGAAAAGTTATACCGTTAAAACTTGCTAACCAGCTTGGCGTTATGCCGGGAATGCTTCAACAGTTTATGAAAGTAACCCCAGGCGATCCTATTCACAAAGGGCAGATACTTGCTGAAACTAAAGGCTTCTTAGGACTCTTTAAATCAAAAGTCATATCACCTATTGACGGAGAAATAGAAAGCATTTCTCAACATACAGGACAGGCTCTACTAAGAGAACCTAAAATCCCTATCCAAGTTAAAGCCTTTATAGATGGAGTCGTCATCGACACAATTCCAGAAGAAGGGGTTGTTATCGAAAACAAATCTGCTTACATTCAGGGCATTTTTGGCTTAGGTCACGAAATCACCGGCGAGATCAAAATGGTCGCCAAAAAGCCTACCGATCTTATCGAAGATAAGGACATTACCCCAGAGTATAAAGACAAAATTATCGTAGTGGGCTCAATGATCAGCCTCTCAGCAGTCGAAAAAGCAGTGAAAGTAGGGGCTAAAGGCATTATCACTGGTGGTATTGACGATCAAGATATCAAGAAACTACTCGGATATGACATTGGAGTAGCCATAACAGGACACGAAAAGATTGGGCTAACCATCGTAGTTACTGAAGGCTTCGGTAAAATCGATATGGCTGAGAAAACTTTCGAACTCTTAAAACAGTTTGAAGGTAAGATTGCATCAATGCACGGTATGACTCAGATTAGAGCTGGGGTTATAAGACCTGAAATAATAATTCCCTTAGAATTCAAAGAAGAAGAGCTCGCTGCACACGAAACAAAGGTTTCGTCACTTGAGATCGGTGGAACCATCCGTGTCATTAGACAACCCAACTTCGGTAAAATTGGTAAGATAACCGCCCTTATAGAAGAGCTTCACACTGTTGAAAGTGAGACTAAAGTTCGTATTCTTGAGGCAGAGTTAGAGGATGGAACCAAAGTTACACTTCCAAGAGCTAACGTGGAAGTTATTGAGTTATAAAAAGAAGTATCATTTAATTAGATAAAAGAGAATGGACACCTTAAACGGTGTCCATTTTTTTATAAAGTTTGCTTTGATTTCTAACTATTTGCGAAGGTTATAGAAAATATCGCGCCCTGAAAAGATCCCAGAGCTACCTAAGTACTCCTCAATCCTAAGAAGCTGATTATACTTTTCTACACGTTCGCTTCTACATAGCGATCCTGTTTTAATCTGTCCGGCGTTTACAGCTACTGCTAAATCAGCAATAATTGAGTCACAAGTCTCACCACTTCTATGAGAGATGACATTGGTGTAGTTAGCATTCTTTGCCAATTCAATGGTCTCTAATGTTTCGGTTAGAGTACCAATCTGGTTCAACTTGATAAGTATTGAGTTAGCACACTTATTATCGATCCCTTTCTGGAGCATATGCTTGTTTGTTACAAATAGGTCGTCACCAACTATCTGCAGCTTATGTCCTAACTTTTCTGTAAGTAGTTGCCATCCATCCCAATCATCCTCGGCCAAGCCGTCTTCTAATGAGAATATCGGGTATTTATCACAGAGTTCGACATAATAGTCGACCATTTCAGTGGACGAAAGCTTTTTCCCTTCTCCATCAATATTATACTTTCCGTTATGATAGAACTCGGAAGCTGCTGGATCGAGAGCTATTCCTACGTCGTCTCCAACACGATAGCCTGACTCTTTAACTGCTTTAAGAATCAGATCGATTACCTCTGCGTTCGACTTTACGTAAGGTGCAAATCCACCTTCATCACCTACAGCTGTAGAGTGCCGCTCTTTATGCAGTATTTCTTTAAGAGTATAGAAGATTTCAGTATTCATCTGTAACGCTTGTGAAAACGACTCAGCTCCTACTGGCATAATCATAAACTCTTGGAAATCGACGTTATTGTCTGCGTGTTTTCCACCGTTAATAATATTTGAAAGTGGTATAGGTAAACGCCTCGCATTAACCCCACCAATATACTGAAATAAAGGCAAATCCATAGCTTTAGCAGCTGCCTTGACAACGGCCAAGGACACAGCTAAAATAGCGTTTGAACCGAATCTACTTTTATTATCAGTACCATCTAAGGATATCATTTTATAGTCTATCATTGCTTGATCAGCCGCATCGTAGCCTACTAATTCGTCGGCTATGGGGCCATTGACGTTCTCTACGGCTTTAAGGACGCTTCTCCCGTGATAGTAACCACCATCTCCGTCCCTCAGTTCCACAGCTTCATTTATTCCGGTAGAGACTCCACTCGGTACAGCAGCCCTTCCGTATACGCCACAATCAAGATGAACTTCAGCTTCTACGGTTGGATTACCTCTTGAATCAAGAATCTGTCTCGCTCTAACCAATACTATTTCTGTCATATTTTGCTCCTATTATTTCTCAGGGTACAACTCCCTTGTATCATTCATTCTTAAACACTTCCGCTACTGCTCTAACAGAACTCAGCATAGATGATGCTTCATAAGGAATGAGCACTGTTTTATCATTTTTTTGCACAATATCGTTGAAGGCGGAAATATACTTCAATGATAATAGGTATTGTGCTGGATCTGTAGAGGTGGATTGTACCGATTCTGCAACTTTGTTGATCGCGGCGGCTTCTGCTTCAGCCACAAGTAGTTTCGATTTAGCCTCCCCTTCAGCTCTCATAATTTTTGCTTCTCTATCCCCTTCAGCGATGAGAATCTTGGACTGTTTTTCACCTTCAGCTTCAAGGATTTTTGCACGCTTATCACGTTCAGCACGCATCTGTTTCTCCATAGCTGATCTGATCTCTTGAGGGGGGTTAATATCTTGTAATTCAACTCTATTTACTTTAACACCCCACTTATCGGTTGCTTCGTCAAGTATATCTCGCAGTTTAGAGTTAATTGTATCTCTTGAGGTTAAAGTTCTGTCTAAATCTAACTCTCCGATAACGTTACGGAGGGTAGTCTGAGTCAACTTTTCAATCGCTTCAGGCAAGTTATTAATTTCATATACTGCTTTCATTGGATCTGTAATTTGAAAGTAAAGAAGCGCATTGATTTCAATGCTGACATTGTCACTGGTAATCACGTTCTGTCTCGGAAAGTCATAAACAGACTCACGTAGATCGATTCGCTCGACCTCCCTCATCATAACGAAAACTTTACCTCTATGATCCTCTTTAGTGAAGCGCCACACAATTGTTCTTTTTCTATCAAAAACTGGCCAAATGATGTGTAGCCCACTTGATAAAGTACGGTGGTATCGGCCCAGTCGCTCTACAATAACTACTTCAGCCTGCTTAACAACAATTATCCCTTTAGATATTGCAATGAAAAGAAGCACTATTATAGCAACCAGTAAAATATATACTCCACTCATAATTATTCCTCCTTATCGGACAGAGCAACAAGCAGTTTGTTGCCATCTAAACTTTGTACTATTACTGTTTCGCCCACCTTAATCTCTTCGACACTCTCCGAAGAGGGTATAGCTGGCCATTCTTCACCGCCGACTTTAACATAGCCTCGTTTGTTTTGCGTAATAACTCTCGATACAACCCCTTTACGGCCAATAAGAGCGTAAACATTAGTCTTATCAGTTGTAACGTCAAACATCCGTTTGCTGTATCGTTTTAACCATAGAAAGACAAGAAATGAGACAATTATGAAGACAATTATCTGAACTACGAGATGGACGCGGCTAAAAGAGACTAAACCTGCAAAAAGAGCCCCTATCCCAAAGCTCATCAAATAAAAGCCAGGAGTAAATATCTCTAAAATAATGCAGACTACTGCGACTATAAACCAAACTATCCAAGCACTCATAGCAACCTCTCTTTCTTCTTCAGTGTTAAACTACTTCACATTTTTTACCTGAATAAAACAGCCTTTATGTATACGACTATTTCTTCTCCGAGCTGGAACTGCTACCTGATGATGATTTCTTGACATATTTTCTTTTCTTAGGGCTGTATGAGTACTTCGATCCGTATGAGTAGCCGTAACGTCCACCACTCTTAGGGGATCTTATACCGAGAGCTCTACTTAACTTAGTTAATAGATAGAAGAAGAAGTAGATGATTATAGCACCTATAGAGAAGATAACCATAAAAGTCACAGACCATTTACCCAAGTTAAAATACTTTTTGAGCTGTGATGAAGTTCCACTCTTAGCGTGTTGTCGAGCAATCACCATAATCAGTTGATTTTTACGGGCTAACTCCACTGTATGAATACTACTTAAGCTATCTATTTTAGTTTGAATATTTCTAATACTATTTTGTAGTTCACCTATTTCTCTTGTAGTTAAGTTTTGGTAGCTCAATCTTTCACGATATCTTTTCAAAATATCTTTATTCAGCTCAATATGACTTGCTGTATCGATAAGTCCGGTATCGGAGGTGAGAGCTGTTTCTGTCTTTTCATTTTCAAGTCCAGGTAGGTTATGAAGTCCAGAGACCACCGTTTCTCTCAATTCTTCCGAGACCTCTATAACAGCTACCAAGCTTCCTCTTTCTTTGACATAGTAGTATTTTTTCACGCCATCAGTCATTATTACTTGATTGAGTTTTTGACCTAATTCATCTATATCATTAGTTGTATAATTGATTACAGATTTACTAAAGTTCTTAGCCTCATTGAATACGCCATCAGCTTCTTTAGTATCGATAGTTCGCACTTTAGTCGCGGTAAAACTGAATCCGGTCATCTGTATACCCGCGTAAATAGACAATGCAATAATAAAAAATATAACTGTGTTCCTTGTAACTCTTCTCATTGTTATCATAACAAAACTCCTCTATATATTATATATAATTCAAAAGTTCTTCAGCGTGTTTAAGGGCTGCCTCAGATTTATCTCCTGCTAACATCCTTGCTATCTCTTCCTTCCTTTCAGCTTCTTTTAGTTCTCTTACTTTTATCTCAGTAAACATCCCTTCGACCCCTTTTTCGATCAGAAAATGCTTCCCTTCTATCGCGGCGATCTGTGGTAGATGTGTAATACATATTACTTGGTGGTGACGTGCGACTTCTCCTATAAACTCTCCTGTCTTTCGAGCTGTAGCGCCACCTATTCCTGTATCTATTTCGTCAAAGATCAAAGAGAATGTATCAAGCTTCCCGGCTAATACTTTTTTGAACACCAGGAGTAACCTTGATAATTCTCCACCAGACACACTCTGTTTCAAAGACTGCAGATCCATCCCACGGTTTGCCGAAAACAAGAAGTCGATTTTATCGACACCACTTTCAAGCAGTCCGTATGGCAAGCTTAAGGAATCTTCTTCCCATTTTATTTCCTCTGCAGAAAAGCCCACTTTAAAGTCGCTCTCTGGCAAGGCCAGCTTAGAAATATCGTCCAGTATATCTTCTCTTAAGAGCTTAGAAGCCTCTTTTCTGTCAAGACTTAACTCACTTGCTCGCTTAAGCAGGTCTTTCACTTGTAGATGGATAGCCCCTTTTAGCTTTTCAATCTCCTCAATTCCTGAGTTATAATTATACAATGTCTCTCTCATATTTTCGAGAAACTGGATCAATTCAGGGAGCTCCATCCGGTACTTATCTTTCAAGCGTAGCACCAGGTTCAAGCGCTCTTCTATCTCCTCCATTTTCCCTTTATCCAGGTCTATACTATCTTCTATCCTTATGAGTCCCGACTGAATTTCGTTGAAGCTATTAACCAATTCTTGGAAGTATTGGATAACCTCTTTAATAATGGGGCTATCCTTGCTAAAGCGCTCTAATCTGATTTTATAGTTCCTTACTTTATCTAACAAGGAGAGTTCATCTTCGAAGAAGAGCTGTTTCATCTCACCACAATCGTTCAGAATATCTTCAGCGTGAGTTAGAAGATCAAGCTCACTCTGCAAGGTCTGTTCTTCTTCTATTTTCAAGTTTGCCTCTTCAAGTTCATTAATTTGGAACTCATAGAGTTGCTTCCGTTCTTCATTTCGAACTCTTTCTTCTTCGAGGTTATTCAGCTTTTTAAGTTTACTCTTAGTCTGTTGGTAGATAGCAGAGTATTCATTTCTTTTTTGGATGAGATCGCCGTATGTATCAAGAATATCGAGTTGATAGTTATTTGAGAACAGTTTAATTTGGTCTCTCTGGCTATGAAAGTCTATCAATTCGTCTCTTATACTTCTGATAAAATTAAGTGGAACTCTACGTCCATTCAAAACACTTTTATTACTTCCGTCCGGCGAGATCTCTCTGATGATAATTAATTCGTTTTCATCTTCGTCTAAATAGTCTTTAAGCGACTCGCTAAGGCCTTCTTTCCGATCTGTATTTATACAAAAAACAGTTTCTAAGTAAGCAGGCTTTGTTTTATCAAACAACACCTCTCCCCTTACTCTTTGCCCCAAAATAAGATCAAGGGCGCCGATAATAACAGATTTTCCCGCCCCTGTTTCACCTGTAAGGATGTTTAGCCCCTCACTAAACGTGATATCTAAATCTCTAACGAGAATAAAGTTCTTAATTCTAAGGCTCTTGATCATAGGCGACCCATATGCAGCTTTTTGCGAAGTGTTTGATAAAAGTTCTTTTTAGTGAGGGTAATGAATTCAACTTTTTTATTGGATGGTTTCACTAACACGTTATCCCCGTCAATCAGAGGCCACACATTTCGCCCATCGAGCTGTAGCATAGTCTCATTATAGACGTTTGACATTTTAAAGCGCAGCTCAGATTCTGCAGGAAACACCATAGGCCTTACCGACAATACGTGAGGGCATAAGGGGGCAACTATTAGTGCCTCCATTTCCGGGGTAAGTATAGGACCACCGGCAGAAAGCGAGTATGCGGTTGAACCAGTTGGCGAAGCGGCAATCATTCCATCGCAACGAGTTTCCAACACAAAGTTTCTATTGTTATACACCCTTATTTCAATCAGACGAGAAACTATCCCTTTATAAATCACCGCATCGTTAAGTGCGTATCCTTTATACAGCTTCTCTCTACCTCGATGTACTTCAACGTCCAAAAGCATCCTGTTGATGTAGGAGTAGTTATCTTCGAAAAGGAGGTGAAGATATTTGTGACATTCTCCGATAGAAAAGTCGGACAAAAAGCCTAATCTACCCATATTAATGCCTAATATAGCTGCTTTACTTTTAAGTGCTAAGTCAACACCTCTCAGTATGGTTCCGTCTCCACCGAATACCAAAAGGTAGTCCAACCTCTTTCCCTCTTTATATTCTTGAACAAAGGGTGGGAGCCATTCTATATTTTCAGCAAGAGCAAAGACTTCAACATCTGAGCGCTTCAAGAACTTGTTAACTAATCCCGGTACTAACTCTCTTTTTTTGTTAAGTCCGTTAGCAAACACACCAATTTTTTTCATAATCACCAATCAATCATCAAATGAGTCCATAATGTTGTGGTAGGAGGCGTACCGTTCTTCCGGTATCTCACCTTTCTCGACCAACTCTAAAACATTACACCCTATTTCGCCCAAGTGTTTACAATCACCGAATCTACAATACACTGCAAATTCGTCAAAGCCGGGAAACACTCTTGGAATCAAATCTTTATAACTGGAATCCAATCCAAATGATCTGATTCCAGGGGTATCAATTAAATAGCCTCCGAAAGACCAAGGTAAAAGCGAGCCACTTGTAGTGGTATGTACCCCTTTAGAGGTAGCTTCACTCACTTCGCCAACTTTTAGATCTAACTGAGGTTCTATAGCGTTAATCAGGGAGGACTTACCAGAGCCCGAAGGTCCTGAAAAGGCCGATTCCTTGTCTTTCAGTAGCTCACGTAACTCATCAATCCCTTCACCAGTAGTTGCCGAAGTATAGATCACTTTAATCCCACACTTCTCATAGTATTCGCAAGCAGCCCTTACCTCTTTCAAGTCATCCACCAAATCGATCTTGTTGATACAAATTATGGGTAAGATACCCTCTACTTTAACAGAACAGTAGTATCTATCAACCAATCCTAAATTTAGAGCCGGCTCCACTATTGAGCTTGTTATGATGATCTGATCTATATTGGAGACCATAATTACTTCTATGAGGCTATTCCCCACACGGATGAAGCGTTTCAAGTGATTTTCTCTCTCCAATATCTCTTCTATTCGAGGGGTAGCCGAAAAGTCAACGTTTACGTAATCACCTATAGCAATTACAGTTCTACCGTCAAACTCAACGTTTTTATAACGACCACTCAAGGGGCAAACGCATTCTTCATCACCAATTTGCACCCGATAGTGGTTATTGGTATAGACTTCTAAAACACGCCCCTTTCTGAGCTCTAAACCAGATTTTCTACTCTTACGCTCTTTCTTTTTAAGGCGCCTACCTGGCTTTACATAAAGCTCTTGAAGCTTCTCGTACTCTTGTTCGAGAAGGTCTAATTTGTCTTCGTTTTTATCGTTTCTTTTCATACTTCCTCAAGCCACTATGATCCGTTGGTATTATATCGGTGTCAAGAGTTTCTTTCACTTTAAGTCTCTATAAGCTCACTGGGATAGTTTTTTCATATAGGATTCAAATTAATCCGCCAACTCTGTGTGACGAAAGAAAGGGGTTATAAAACGATCAGACATTGGTTAGCCGGGTCAACTTATTGATTTTTTTGCTATAAAGTCGTATTAACATAAAGGGTGATTATTTTACAGATGATAGGTAATATTGGTGGAGGTGGCGGGAATCGAACCCGCGTCCAAAGATAAGACAAAAGCCGATTCTACATACTTAGTTGTTTTTATCCTCACTCTTAGCAGGAGTCACAATCAAACCTCACTAAAAGCCAGCTTCTAAGTCTTTACAACAGCTGCGAAGCAGTTCACCGTTGTGCAGTCATCAATTATGACACTTAGTCTTAAGCCGATGACAAGCCTAAGGTAAGCGTAGCAGAATTTAAGCTGCTAATGCGTATTCGTAATTTGCATTTAGATTTTGTTTTTACCGTGATTAACGGGTAGGTAAACTCCCCGGTATGCCTCGTCAATCCTCTTTATCCCTGTCGAAACCGGTCACCCCCTATGTACCTTTCAAAGATCTACTATATAATATAACAGTTAAAGTTGAAGAAACCTAACACTTTATTTCAAAGTATTTCTCACAGCTTATTACGTCAAGCCGATAATTTTTCACCTAATCTCTATTTCTATGACTCTATCCTTACTCGGAAGTATATCGAACGTTATTTTCAGCAATCCGTTCTCGTAAGAAACCTCCAGCTTTTCATAAGCTATTGGTAAGTCCGGCAAAAAAACGCGCCTTTCAAAATGTCCAGAGTCAATCTCCATAGTATAGAAGCTTGGCGCATCACCAACAGTAGACATAACACGTTCTCCCGACACAGTCAAGAAATCTTTTTGAGAGTAGATTTTAATACTCTCTTTATTCACCCCTGCTAAGTCAAAAATTATTATCAACTGCGAGCTTGTTCTGTATACATCGCAACGTGGTTGCCATTGATTACTTGAAATCTGAGACAGATTTAGCGTCTTTGAAGGAAATGTTGCCACTTCGTTCATTAGCCTCATCATTTCTCTTTGTAACTCAAGCATATCATCGAATATTGACTTGTTCATACGACTACCTCATAAAAAATATTTTGTATATAGAAGCCAGTTTTTACTGATTATTCTCAGTCCATGTCAACGTAAACTCCTCTTCTGGCTTCAAAGTCTTTTTAAACTCTACTCTATTCCCTTCTCGTCTGTCAAACCCTAAGCTACTTTTAACAATATTCCAATTTGAAGAGAGGTTATGAGACACTACAATCTCTTTTGTTGCCCCACTATAGTTTTTCAACACAACTTTCAAATCACGCTCGGATACTCTATTACTGAGCTGTCTACTGGAGACCACTATAGTTTCCCCTGAGAGGTCGAAAGCAGACCCAAGTGTAATTATCCAATCTTTATCTTTCGGGACGAAGTCAACGTAATCTTCCCCTAAGAAATCAACTCCATTGTTATCCTTATTTCTTTTATAGACCTGTATAATCCCTTTAGGGAGAGGTTTACCGATCCCTTTACTCTCACTGTTCTCAACCTTCAGCTTAATTTGCATTTTTTTGCCGTATGTTGAATACTCATAATATTGCTCAGGTTTCAGCACTGTAGTCGGATATAATTGCACCTCTTTCGATTCCCCATCCAACAGGTTGATCTTTTCGGAATACTTAAATGAGTAGTAATCTTCAAGTTCACTACTTTCGAATTGCGGGCTACTATATTGAGTGTCGGCCAAAGCAGTCTCAATTCCACTTCTTGATGCGGCAAGTTTATACCGTTCTACTCCGCTATTATCTACTTTTTTCGGTTCTCCGGCAACGAGTGTTAGCTTAAAGTTTTCAAAGTTTGTACCGCTATTATTATTTATATTAGCCATAACATCGATCTGTAAATTATCTTCATCCAACACGGCTTTATACACACCTCTCCAGCTTAACCCTGAAGTCATATACGCTAAGTTGGCTTTATATTTACCCGCTTTTTTAGTGTTTATCTTCCAGCTTATTGTTGGTTTCGAGCTATAAATCTCAGTCCCCTTATCCAGCATATATCCTGTTATTTCAGACGTTCTAAGAAACACTCTATTCCCATTTTTCACCTCTTTGACACCTAAAGTCTCGTAATCACTATAGAGCAATTCACCTCTATAAACTCCACCGTCTTTAGTCATTATCTCTATCTGTTTCCCTATATTTCGTTTGAGTGCTGATTGAAAATCGGTCGCTTTCTGTATAAAGCTTTGGCTTACCACACTAAAGTCGTTCTGTTTTTGTGGTAGAAGGATTACTGTTTTCTCTTGAAAGGTGATGGGGAAATTAAAGTATTCAAAGCTATTTTCCCCTTTTTCAAGCGATATTTCTATGGTATCATTGATTTGCCCTAAGTTCTGTTGATATGCTGAGATATGCAGCTCGGCTGAGAGGTTAGCAAAAGCGGTCAGAGCCAAGGCTATAGCAATTATTCTTAAATATTTCATCAAACACCCCCTGTTGACTTCTTAGTCTATATATCTATAATTTAACGAGTTATACTTAAAGTTAAACCCCTCATTAATTTGTCAACTCTCAACTTTCGGTTCATAGAGAGTTATTTCGAGACCTGCTTCTATAGGAATAGTTATAGAGGTGAAGCTCTGATCTTTACTCAGCTCATTTAGGTATTCAGCAACTGTTTTTTCGTGTGAGAGAATGTTATCAGCCACTAACAGTGCACCAACCTTGAGTTTTGTCTTAAGTAGTGCAAGATAATTTTTATAGTCCGATTTATTAGCATCTAAGAACACAAAATCATAGCTATTTTTCAAGGTTGGCACTACATATTCGGCTTTACCGAAGTGGATAGTTAATCTTTCAAGCCCCTTCAAGTTTTCACAAGCCAAATTATATCTCTCTACATCACTCTCAATCGTCTCAATTTCTGCTTGAAACGCTTCGGATGCTGAGTAAAGGTGAAAGATAGAGTATCCATTAGAAGCTCCAATCTCAAGTATATTATGGGGCTGTTTTATTTTTACAAGTAGCTGCAGCAGCTTCACTGTTTGCTCTCCAACATTCCAGAGTCGTTTAACTGTTCTCTTTTGCAGTTCAAATCTATCTAAACGGGCGCTATACTCTTCTTTTGTTATCTCCATTTATATCTCCCAAACGTCCCTTTTAGTCCAAAGAACACGAAGTAAGGGACGTGTATTATTAAGGCAATAGGGTAATAAAGAAGGTACTCTGTTTTCTTTATTTTCAGAGTAAATGAGAGTAGTAGTAAAAGTTCTGCAAAGGATTTAATAGCCAGAAGAATCAAGAAGTTATACCAACCAAGCCATCCTAAAATTGAATATACTAAGAGAATCATCATAATTGCGTAGTAAAGAAGTACTACTGCAGTTCCTATTTTGATAGCCGGTGGATAATATTTCCATTTTGATGCTCGGCGGGTCTCTAAGTTAATCTGTCCTTTCAAATCTTTCTCATCAACTGATGGAACTATCGAGTCTTGGTTAAACATAAAATTCATCTTACGTGCTTTGCGACCTATCCGTTGTAGCATCAAATCATCATCACCTGAAGGTATCTCCTCTAAACCTTTGAACCCTCCAACTTTTTCGAAAACCTCTTTACGGTAAGCAAAGTTTCGACCGGTACACGTAGCCCCATAGTTCCACCCTAACGTACCAGCAGATACGGCAAAGATAGAGATTCTCTCTAAGTTCTTGAGTCGAATCAAGTGTCGATTCTGTTTAGACAGAAGGGGGGAGTATCCCACAACAACGTCAACTTTTTCGGTAAAGTGTCTGTTAATCTCAGACAACCATTTCCTTCCGGGCAGACAATCGGCGTCGGTAAAGGCTAAGAGAGGGTATTTTGCTCTCTTTATACCTAAGTCTAAAGCTCTTTTCTTACCCCCTTTTTCGCCAACGGGTATGCTTTCCAACTGTAGATTTTGCAGCTTTGTTATGTACTCTTTAACGATTTTACTCGTTAAATCTTCAGAGCGATCGTCGACGACTATTATTTCGTATTTATCGAGAGGGTAGTCTTGTTTTGCAAGTGCTTCTATAATATTTGCAATATTTTCCTGCTCATTTCTTGCAGCGACGATTACAGATATCTGTTGGTAAGCGACTTTATCTTGGATGGGATCAAAACGAAAAAGACCTACAGTTATTAAAAACAGGAGTAAAAGGTAGAAATACGATAAGAAAAGCCCGATAACAAACACTGAGGTTCAACCGCTACTTTATTTTTTAGTCTTCTTCTGTAACGGCAATTGCGTAATAGATGCCTCTGCCCCTTCAATAAATTTAGCTAATTCAGGTAGCTCTTGTTGAATATCTTTCAGGGTTGGGTTTTTGATATAATCCTCTTCTTTTTTCTCCTGGATTCTCAAGGTTAAATCAATGCTCACCGGTCTTTTATAATATTTAGTAAGCACCTCCCCTATTTCACTTTTCTTATCTTCAAGATAGCTGAATGCTGACCCTTGATTTACCTCAAAAAAAAGTTTATTGTCGGTTATATTTTTCAGAGTCAGCTCTTTAAAATAGTTATTCGTAATCATTGGGAGTTTCGCCAACGCTTCTTTTTTAGTCTGCTCGTACAGTTCAACAGTTATCTTCTTCTGTTCAGTCTGAGCAGGTATTTTTGTCTTGGCAACGGGCGCTTGAGAGCTAACCGGAGTCTCTTTTACTTGCTCCTTCTCTTCTCTTTTATGGGTATAATTCTTTTTAGCTTCATAGCTTTCTAAGAGGCTTTTTCTTTCAGTTTGAGCTGGTATCGGTGTCTGACTCTCTTGTATTGGTGTCTTTTCTAAAAGCTCTAAAACGGAGACCATCTCTTCTAATTTGGTTAGCTTAATCAGAGTCATTTCCATAATCAGCAATGGGTTTGCTGATTGTCTAATATCGGTTCTTGCTTTAATTAAAACTGAGAGGATATAGAGCAGTGAATCTTCTGTAAAGCTTTTATTGATTTCGGCCATCTCTTCTCTTAAGGAGGTCGGTATTTCAGGTTGTGGCACCCCTGTTTTTAGGAGGAGCAAGATTCGTATATAATCAAGGTAACCGTTGATAAATTCTTGCAGATCGTTCCCTTTTTCCAGTGTATTATGTAGGAGGGCTATCATTCCCCCTGTCTTTTTCTGCTGCAAGCACTCGGTAATTTTATGATATACCTCTGTCGAAACCATCCCGAATATCATCAACACTTCGTTAGTGGTAATTGATTTACCACCGACGGCCATCAGCTGATCGAGCAGTGACAACGCATCACGCATACTACCATCCGCTTTCTTTGCTATATTGTAAAAACCTTCCTCTTCGATGGTAATCTCTTCTTCCTCACAGATCGATTTAAGGCGGGAGACAATTGCGTCGATCGGTATCCGTTTAAAGTCATATCTCTGACAGCGAGAAATAATAGTCGGCAGGACTTTATGTGGTTCAGTAGTGGCAAAAATAAAGACAACTCGCTCAGGCGGCTCTTCGAGTGTTTTGAGTAGTGCATTAAACGCATTTTTTGATAGCATATGAACTTCGTCGATAATAAATACTTTATATCTCGACTTAGTAGTAGCGTACATCAGCTCTTTTTGTAGATCTCTTATATCGTCTACACCTGTATTCGATGCTCCGTCAATTTCAACAACATCGTTTGAGATTCCTTGGGTTATTTCCACGCAGTTTTCGCAAACATTACAGGGGTGTGAGCTCATTCCTTCCATACAGTTTAAGCTTTTAGCAAAGATTCTGGCCATTGATGTTTTACCTACCCCTCTTGACCCTGTAAACAGGTATGCGTGTGCGATTCTATTCAGTGTTAACGCATTTTTAAGGATGGTGGTAACTTGTTCTTGGGCGTATACTTCATCGAAGTTTTGTGGTCTATATTTCCTTGCAAGCACAACGTATGACATTTTTACCTCTTTTATGAATTTCTCTATACTATCGAGTTATCTATAAGATGTTAGACATATAAGAGGCGGCAACAGGTTTTGCTCTGTTACCGCCTGATGTATAAGTTATTTTTTATGACTCTTTCAGTAAGTTGGACGCAACGATAGAGCGTTGAATCTGGTTAGTACCTTCGTAAATCTGAGTAATTTTGGCATCTCTCATCATTTTCTCTACTGGATATTCTTTCATATATCCGTATCCGCCGAAGAGTTGAACAGCGTCAGTAGTAACTCTCATAGCTACGTCAGATGCATAATATTTCACCATAGCCGACTCTTTACTATATCTTTTTGCTCCTGCGTCGATCATTTTAGCCAACGAATAAGTCATAGCTCTGGCGGCTTCAATTTCAGTTGCCATATCGGCGAGCATAAACTGCACCCCTTGGAACGAGGAGATTGGTTTACCGAACTGACTTCTCTCTTTAACGTAGCGAAGTGCTTCATTGAGAGCTCCTTGTGCTATTCCGATGGCTTGTGAAGCGACCATAGGTCTTGACTTATCGAAGGTTTTCATTGCAACCATAAACCCGGACCCTTCTCTTCCGATAAGGTTCTCTTTGGGAATACGACAATCTTCAAAGATCAGCTCTCTGGTAGCAGAAGCTCTGACCCCCATTTTGTTCTCAATTTTACCAAAAGAGAAGCCTGGTGTGCCTTTTTCGACTATAAAGCAAGAAGCGCCTCTGGCACCTTTAGTTCTGTCGGTCATAGCAAAAATTGTATAAATTTCTGCCTCGCCACCGTTTGTAATCCATTGTTTAGTACCGTTGAGTACATAGTAATCACCATCTTTAGTTGCTGTTGTTTCAACTGCACCTGCGTCAGAGCCGGCATTAGCTTCAGTAAGCCCGAATGCGGCAAGTCTTTTACCTTCCGCTATATCGGGTAAGTATTTTTGCTTTTGCTCTTCTGAGCCTGATAACAGAATCGGATATAAGCCGAGCCCTGTTGCGCCTAACGAAAGGGAAATACCTGCACAGACTTTACATAACTCTTCTGTCATTACACATAAGTCCATCACTTTGCCACTGATTCCACCATATTCCTCTGGGATCATAACTGCAAACAGGTCTGACTGGGCATAAACTTCAACGATATCCCAAGGGAAAATCCCTTCTTCATCGTATTTCTCTCTAACTGGTTTCATTTTCTCTTCTGCAATTTTGCGAGCTAATTCTTTTATTTCGAGCTGCTCATCAGTTAAAAAATAATCCATAAAACCTCCAAATATCTCTTTTCATATGTCTTTTATGTATTTTGATCCGGTACTCGTTCCGTTCGATTATTGAGAAACTCTATCCTCGAAAACACCTTTTCGATGAAGTGTAAGTTTTCGGGGGAGACATAGCTCTTAAACAGTATATTTTCTAATTTCTTACGGAACACTTCTGGATCTCCATTTTCAAAGTATTTGATACCGCTGAGATTGTCAACGATTGAATCTACAACACCTTTAATTTCCTCTGTACCTGACAGATACCTCTTCTCCAAATCCCCTTCAATACTCGCCTGATACAACTCATAAGCTACTATCGCCACAGCCTGGGCTAAGTTCAATGATGGAAATTTGTCAGACGTAGGTATATGACATCTGATTTGACACAAATCTATCTCGTCATCCTTTAACCCACAAGTCTCACGACCAAAAACAAAAGCTACCCTCTTTCGGGGAAACTGAGTTACGAAGCTACCTACTTCGCTAACATCAAGATCTTTTCTCTTCTTTCGCCCAAATCTGCGGGTCAAACCTATAGTTAAATCACAGTCCTCGACCGCTTCCGATAGTGAATCGTACACTACTATCTTTTCCATAACCTCTTCTGAATGCACGGCGAGATAGTGATCCTCTTTTTGGGGTATAGTTCCGACCAGCCGAAGCTGGTCGAAACCAAAGTTATTCACTACTCTCGCACACGCCCCAATATTACCACGATAAACTGGCTCTACTAAGACAAAGATAATCGAAAGCGCACTCATTACTGTTTAATAGAGATCGTGTAAGCCTTTTTCAACTTCTTCCGAAAGTGTACAGACCTTCTCTAACATTCTTTTAGCTTTAGTTAGAACCTCTTCTCTGAAGGTTTCATCTGTAATACCTGGCATATTTATCTGAACGTTAAAATAAGAGCTTTTTGCAGCTGCAGTTGCCATTATAGCAGCAACACCTGCGTCAGATATAGCGTTCTTATTCCCGATTCTGAAAACTTGCTTGGAGAGCTCGACCGCTTCAAGTGACATCTCTAAAGTCTCTAAAGGTACTAAGATTGCCTGTTTAGTAGTCTCTTGTATCTTCGCCTCACGGATAGCTTTTTCTTCATCAGTCTTTCTTGGAAGGCGCATTGCTGCCATCAAGTTGTTAAAACTATCAGTATCCTTGTCAATACCAGCTAAAGCACGATCCTTCAGGCTTTGTGCCTTAACAGCTATCTCTTTTGCCTCTTCCCAACCAGTCTCATACCCTTTCTTTCCAAAGGTAAGGTTCGCCACCATTGAAGTGAGCGCGCCAGATACCGCTGCGTTAAGAGCTGCAATACTACCACCACCCGGAGCAGGTGAATCGGTCGATAGTAAATCAGTGAAATCCTTTAGTGAAAGGTTAACCAAGTTGTCCTTCGATTCTATACTGTATTCAATGATTTTCTTATCGATCTCAAACGGTGATAACTCTGCCAAGCCCATTGATTGAATAGCAGTCTCGATGACTTTCCTCTCCGGAATTCCACCACTCTCCCCTAATTTCTCAAGGTAATATCTACCAGCTACCAACATCGCCTCTTTAGGAATTAGACCTACAAGCTCACTACCCGTCACGACAACACCTTTTTCTGCAGCCAACTCTCTGACCTTTTCTAATACAAGGTGTGGTGGGGTAATTTTGTAGTTAGTCAGGTTCATACTGATCTGAGCGCGGTCATATTCGTCAATAAACCAGCCAATCGCTTTACAATGACTAAAGAATCCAGGGTTCATTACTCTATTACCTTGCTCATCACGAACTATTTTTCCATTCTCATCACGCTTAACATAACCTTTCTCGCGAATCCTATTAGCTATAAAAGAGGCTTTTCTGGTATCGCGTGTGTTGAGATTAATGTTGTATGCAATAAGAAATTCACGAGCACCTATAACAGTAGCTCCCGATTTTTCGTTGAACTCAAAAGGACCATAATTTGGCTTCCAATAAGGATCTTTCATCTTCTCTGGAAGTGCTTCGTACTCACCTTTGCGAATCTCGGCAAGATTACGCCACTCCTCTTTCGTTGCAGAATGTTCATATAAATATACAGGTATTTTAAGCTCGTTGCCAACACGTTCAGCAAGTATGTTTGAATAAGCCACAGCCTCTTCGACTGTTACCCCACTAACCGGAATTAAAGGACATACGTCGGTCGCACCCATACGGGCATGTGCTCCCTTATGTTGCGACATATCAATTAATTCACTCGCCTTTTTGATCGCCTGGAAAGCCGCCTCTACAACACCCTCCGGCTCACCTACAAAAGTAAAAACTGTGCGGTTTGTATCTGCTCCTGGATCAACGTCTAATAAAGTTACATTCTTAACTTTCCGAATCTCCTGAGCTATCGCTTCTAATACACCTTTGTCACGCCCCTCACTGAAATTCGGAACACACTCCAATAACTTCATTGTAACCTCCATTCGATATAGTTTTGTTAAGTATAGATATTGACCATTATAAGTCAAACTATTTCTGTTTCATATCGGCACACGCCCCGTAAAATAACGCAAATCTCGCCCCGATTTAGAAACAAACACCTTACATTAAAGAGGGCGAGCTAAATCGCCCTCTACATACAAGTATGCTGCCAGTTAGTAAATTGTTGTATATCTACCGGTGCTGACTATTACATCGCCTAACGACAGCTTATTATAGCCCACTACCAGCCAAAGAGATTCTCCTCGTCATAGGTTTCATGAGGAATATAAGTTACCCCACTAAAGTCTACAGTAACGTGTACCCTTAAGTGTTCTGCAAAGGGGGCATCAATTTCTTCAATCCTATCGATTGCGTATTTGATGCATTTACGTGTGGCGTCGAACGATTTATAGTGTTCTTTGAAACTTGTGGTCTCAAATTGCCTATACAGCCCCCCCCTTACCCTAATCTCTTTCATGTTCTTTTCAATAGCTTTCAGCTGTTCAAGTTCAGCTAAAGCTTTGTCAGATAGCACACCCATTTCTTCCACTTCCACAATGCTTTCAATCTTTTTAAGTATCCGATTTGCCTCGTTGAATAGTGCTTTTTTGTACTCATCATCCCCTTTATAGATCGGGCTTTCCATAAACGCGTCGCAAGCTATACCACCAACTTGAATATCTTCTTCGCTGAAGAAACCGTACACATTGTTTGGATAATACCCAAGATCTCCCCCTATTTGATTAAAAGTTATAGTGGTACAAGGCCTCAAGTAAGCCCCTTTTAAGATCACATTTCCTTTTAGACTCTTAAGTTTACTTATTTCTTTATCGTTTTGATTGCTCATATAAGCCTCCAAGTTTGATGTTTTCGTTTTGGTTTATGTTTAGTCTTCATCTAATCTTTTCCCCCTCTTCTCTAAGCATAGCAAAAGCTACAGTCAATACAAAGCCGACTATCTCCCTGAGGTCTCTGTCGCTGACGCAAGGGATAGTCAAACTATCTTCTATTTCACCTACAATTCTATTTATTAATTCTTGCATTATGCCATCCTATTTATTATTTTGGTTAGTGGGGGCGACATATGCCGCCCCCTTTGTTATGACTACCACTCGTTAGTAAAGTCGTCGCCATCTGCTACTTTAGGTAACAAACCGGCGGCAATTATCTCAGAAACTGTCATAGGACAGCCTGAAGTCTCAAGTAGAGACTTAGTTACTTCACTAAGATCAACACTACCATCGCTCTTTGCATAGTTATAAAGAAACTTCACAAAGTTAGCGTAATTGGCGTAAGCAGGCACTTGCTCTGCCGTGTAATACGGTATGCGTTGGACAGTATATTCCTTTAAGTCTTCCTTGAATTGCTCGGAGCAGCTGTTCCAGATTTGTGCTATATTCAGCCCTGTAGCCCCAAACAGTGTGTGGTGCTCCGTTATTCTTGGCATCGTAAAAGGTCTGCCTACTCCAACTCTTTGTTTGTTAAGTGCCATATGGATTAATTCATCCAACTTTCCGCTCATCGTTTTGATTCCGTATTTGTAACGTATTCGCATTTTACTCTCCTGAACTATTTTTTTTTGAGGTCATGACTCTCTACAAAGCATAGCCGGAGAAAAATGAGGTTTCAGTGTAAAAATCTTCGGTACAAAGGTTGTAGACATCCTTCAAACCCGTATCAATACAGGATGTTTTAAAGGTAAAATATATTTCAGTCTTGAATGTGTTGCCCCGAAAAAGCTTGATTTTTAAAAAGCCATGGCGACCTTTCGGCCGCCACAATTTCAAAGTGATTTCTGATCATAGATCAAATACCCTGTAGGATTTTTAATAGATATATTGAAGCATTGTAAGTTTTTATAGCGTAACGCAACCTCTCTTTGTTTTTATATGAACATTCTTCACTCTCTTCATTGATTTTAAATAATTCTATGATGTATGGGATGTAATAATCGATAATTACATGGGTAATCTTTAGAGCTATATCTTTTTTCAATAAAGCAGGCGCAAATTTCTTCTCTGAGAGTGACGAACTTATTGAGTAAACTATCTTTGCGTATACAATACACTTGACAAATTTACCCAACCTTTCTTTTTCTTTTTGTATGGCATCCATAAGGATCACCTCCTTTTGTAATTTGTTCATCAAGCTGAGTTATTATTTCTTGACGAACTGTTAAGGCCAATTTGATCAAGACCTGCTTTTCTGTCAATAGAATATATTTCTATAAAATGCTTTCTATGCCAGAAAAGGCTTAAACACAGAGTTCTTTATATTAAAAGCATCATTGTTTAGCTTTCAGAAGTAGGTCAATACAGTTACTAAGTAGCAATTTTACTCATGTCGGAAATCAGAGTGTATTCTTCAATCACCACTACCCCGCCTTTCATTCAAAGCGTAAGCTTTAGAACGGATTTACTTTCGTAACTATGATCATAGTTTTTTTAAGTTGGAAGGTGTTAGAAGAGTTTCTAAAATAAAAAGAGCGCCGAAAGATCCAGTCTAACGGCGCATTTGTTGGAAAGTCCCTTATTAACAGCTTGACACCAAACAGCTCTTGTTTAATAAGTCTTTCTAAATACATAGTTTTAAATTCAGTGAAAGGAGTCAAGAAAAAAATGAAAAAGAATTATCGACTTGGCATTGACATGGGCTCAACATCACTTGGTTGGTGTATGGTAGAGCTCGACGAACATAAGGAACCAATAGGTATTATCGATTTAGGGGTAAGGATATTTTCAGATGGGAGAGATGATAAATCCAAAAAACCTTTGAGCGTAGCCAGAAGAGAACACCGTTCAACACGCAGAAATCTTGACCGCTCACGTGATAGGAGAAAGGAGCTATGGAGTTATCTTGAAGAGATTAGTTTTATTCCTAAAGATCAAGATGAAAGGAAGGTCTTAATCGATCAAAACCCTTATTATTTGAGGTCGAAAGGTCTTGATGAAGAGTTATCGATTTATGAATTTGCCCGAGCTATCATTCATTTATCTAAGCGACGAGGATTCAAGAGCAATAGGAAAGATTTAGCTAAGGAAAAAAAGACTAAACTGACCGACGCTTTGGAAAACTTGAAGGAAGGCTTATCTGAGTCAGGTTCAAGAACAATTGGGGAATTTCTATATTACAAGCAAAAAGGGGTTAAAGAGCATAAAAGGTCCTCAGTAAGATTTAATTATGACGAAAAAGAGACTGACAAAGAGCTCATTTTCCCAACCCGTGCTTTGATCGAAGATGAGTTTAATCAACTGTTTGATACGCAAGCAAAGTATCATCGGGAACTAACCGATAAAGTAAGAGAAATGCTGTACGACATAATCTTTTACCAGAGACCCTTGAAAGCTCAAACTGTAGGTAAATGCTATTTTGAGTCGGATGAGTTTAGAGCAAGTAAAGCAAGCCCTGCATTCCAAGAGTTTAGATTGTGGCAAGAAATCAATAATCTCAAGCTAATCAACAAGAATACATTTGATGAATTAGAGCTTACAGCAGAACAAAAAATAAAGCTGTTTAATGAGCTCTCAAAAGTAAGAGAAAAGACATTCACTGCAATGAGAAGGTCTATTCTGGGTAGAGATCAAGCGGAGCAGTTTGAATTTAATTTCGAAGGTCGATCTCGCTCAGGGTTCAAGGGCAATGAAACAAACCATCTGTTCAGGGCAAATAAACTCCTTGATTTTTGGGAAGAGATCAACGAGGATCGGAAAGAAGAGGTGGTTAGCTTGATCATCAATTCTGAGTTAGAGGACGAAGAGGTTAAAAGCAGACTGTTGAATATGGAGTTACCCACTCTTACGGAAGGTCAGATTGAGGATTTAATCAACATCAACTTCCCTGACGGATACGGTAGATTAAGTGTAAGAGCTATTAGAAACATATTGCCTCACTTAAGAGAGGGTATGATATATTCTGAGGCGTGTACTGCAGCAGGGTATAATCATAGTGATGACTATACTGGTGAAGTATTTACAGATGGAGATTTGCCCTATTACGGTGCTGTGTTGGACAAAGAGGTGATTGAGCTACAAAGAAAAACTCACGATAAGGATGCAGATGATTACGGTAAGATAAACAATCCAACAGTTCATATTGCATTAAACCAGTTAAGACAACTCGTCAACGCTTTATCCAAGAGATACGGTGCTCCCGAGCAGATAGTAATAGAATTAGCGCGAGAGATAAAGCATTCTGAGAAAAAAAGAAAAGAGATCGATGATATAATTAAAAAGAATACTAAAGAGAACGAGAGGATAGCGGAGGAGTTAGATCGCTTAGGTATAGCAAATAACTACGACAACAGAACTCTTTATAAGCTATGGGAAGAGTTAAGCTCAAATCCTTTAGAGCGTCGTTGTGTATATTCAGGTAAGCAGATAAACGTTGAAGATCTATTTAATATCCATAACCCTAAATTCGAAGTAGAACACATTTTACCTAAATCACGAACATTTGATGACAGTTTCGCCAACAAGACTATCTCCTCCCGTGAAGCCAACCGGGTTAAAGGTGAAAGAAGCCCTTATGAAGCTTTCGGGTCCAACTCTGGTGAATACAGCTGGGACGAGATTTTAGAGAGAGCTGGTAACCTACCAAAAAACAAAAGATGGCGCTTCCAACCGAATGCTATGAAACGATTTGATGATGAAAGCGAAGTTTTAGCACGTATGCTAAACGATACCCGCTATATGTCACGAGTTGCAAAGAAATACATGAACTTTGTTAGCGGTAAAAATAATGTCTGGGTTGTTACTGGTAAACTTACAAGTGATCTTAGAAGGTTGTGGGGCTTCAATAGTATTCTATCAGATGATAACATCGTAGATATTAAAGCAAAAAAAGAGCGAGCAGATCACAGGCATCATGCTATTGATGCATTTGTGATTGCTATGACAAGCCGTTCCTTTGTACAAAGATATTCAACAACAATAAAAAGATCTAAAGATAGATTTATCGAACAGCTTGAGAAACCATACTCAGACTTTTCACATGAAAGTTTCAGAGAGCGTGTTGAGAACATTGTGGTCTCTTACAAGCCAGATCAACCCAATCCTCACAAACTCAGAAGCCGAAATCAAACTGCTGGTGAACTCACTTTAGACACCACTTTCAATTTTTATGAAGAGGATGAAAATGATAGTAGTAGAGCTTGGTATACGATCAGAAAGCCGATTGCAGATATAAAGCATAAGGATGTAGAAAACATAATTTCTGACAGGTTTAGAGATGAACTAACGGCTCTCTCTGAGGGGCTCTCAGAAAAAGAACTGACGGATAAACTCACTGAGTGGGGTAAAAAAAACAACGTTAAAAAACTGAAAGTTAAGCAGCGTTTTAGCAAGAAAGGAATGATACCTGTGCTTGATCAAGAGGGACACCCATTTAAGTATGTAACTTCCGCCGAAAATATTTATATAGACATCTATCAACCTGACCCTTCCGACCTTAAAAGCAGGTGGCAAATGGAAATTGTATCAAGCTACAACGCTCATCAACCAGACTTTTCTCCCGAATGGAAAAAGGAGTTTCCAAAGGCAAAACTTATAATGAGACTTTATAAGAACGATATTGTTGCTTTCGATAACGATGCAGGTGGAAGAGAACTTAGAAGATTAAAAAAATCGTCAGGAAGAGTTGTCTATTTAAGAGAGTTAAACGTTGCCTATAAGCCATCACATCTTGAAAATATAGGAGAACAATATTCAGCAAGACAACTGCAAGAACGAAACGCATGTAAAGCTGGTGTAGACATCTTAGGGCGCTACTTCGATCCGGGCCGCAAGGATAAGATCGATGAGTATAATAGAAATTGATCGGAATGGTATCACATTATCTGTTCGAGGTGGTTTTTTAGAAGTTAGAGAAAAAGATAAAAAAGAGGATGTCCCTCTGTCAGATATCGATTGCGTCATACTCAATTCGTATGGCGCAACCGTGTCTAACCGCTCGCTGATCAGGCTCTGCGAATTGAACATCCCTCTTCTGTTATGTGGCAACAATTCGATGCCTATAGGTATTCTTCTTTCCACCGTAGATAATGTGTATCGAAAAGAACGGGTTACTATTCAAACGAGTGTTAAACCTACCCTACGTAAAACACTCTGGCAACAAATCATAAAACAGAAAATAATTCACCAAGCTTATGTGCTAAAGAAGAACGAGGCAAAGCATAAAGACCTTTTGTTTCTTGCAGAGAAAGTTCAACCTGGCGATATTACAAACTCAGAAGCAACAGCCGCGAGATTCTATTGGAAAAGACTCTTTGGTGAAGATTTTATAAGAGATTACGATTTGTCGGGTATCAATAGCTTCTTGAATTATGGCTATGCAATAATTAGAGCAACCACTTGTCGAAATATAGCAGCTGCTGGATTGCTGCCAGAATTAGGGTTACACCATCACAATCAAATGAACCCCTTCTGCTTGGCTGATGACCTACTTGAACCTTATCGACCTTATATTGATGATCATATAAAGCAAATAAAAACGACCCCATTCCCCGACTTAACCCCTGAAACAAAGAGATACCTAATATCCATCTTGGATAAACAAGTAATGTTTAACGATAATAAAACACGCATCAGAAACGCCGTCAACTTGACGGTTCAATCGCTGGTGAAATCATTTAAAGAAAAGAAAAATCTGATCGCTTACCCAGAATTCAATGAATAAACAACTGTCCGGTTACAGACTTATGTGGTTGATGGTTATGTTCGATTTACCAGTCGTGGAAGAAGAAAACAGAAAAGAAGCAAATAGATTTCGTAAATTTCTCGAAAAAGAAGGGTTCTCTATGGCTCAATTCTCTGTCTATGCTAAATTCTGCGGTACAAGAGAAAGAATGACACCAATCATTAATAAAATAAATGAGAACCTCCCTCCCAAAGGTAAAGTATCTGCTATACAATTTACTGACAAACAGTACGGAGGTATTATTCATATGAGCAATAGGCAAGTGATGAAATCTAAAGAACCGCCAGATCAATTAATGCTCTTTTTTGAAGAAACAAATGACTTGGAAGATAACGAACAAATAGAAGATCAAGATATAGATCTAAATAAAGCTGAGGAACAAAACATCCCCTTCTAAATTGACTCAAAAGAGGGGTAAGTTGCTAATATTATAGTAACTTACACCCCCTTTATTGAATAACACAGCTGTTTGGTGTCAAGCTGTAACTATTTCAGCCGAGGTATCCTTCAAGCAGTGATTGAATAACACAGCTGTTTGGTGTCAAGCTGTAACTACGGCATCGACGACTAAAGGCAGAAGCGCTATTGAATAACACAGCTGTTTGGTGTCAAGCTGTAACGGAGAACTACACGCCAAAACAGTGCTCTACATTGAATAACACAGCTGTTTGGTGTCAAGCTGTAACCGTGCGATCGAGTGGGTATTCCAGACGGTAATTGAATAACACAGCTGTTTGGTGTCAAGCTGTAACAAATGCTGCTATCTTGTCTAAGCGGTTGTTATTGAATAACACAGCTGTTTGGTGTCAAGCTGTAACCGAGCTAAGTGACACACGACACAAGTTTGCATTGAATAACACAGCTGTTTGGTGTCAAGCTGTAACTACGGTGAGCTGTATACCTTCTTGTATTTCGAATTGAATAACACAGCTGTTTGGTGTCAAGCTGTAACGGTAAACTCCTTTGCTATGTGCAGACGTCAATTGAATAACACAGCTGTTTGGTGTCAAGCTGTAACCCACCATCTAACCTGTAATTTATAGAGTTTATTGAATAACACAGCTGTTTGGTGTCAAGCTGTAACTGAAGCTTACGGCTTCCCACGTGAAGTTCGATTGAATAACACAGCTGTTTGGTGTCAAGCTGTAACTGAAGCTTACGGCTTCCCACGTGAAGTTCGATTGAATAACACAGCTGTTTGGTGTCAAGCTGTAACTATTTGGCAATGTTCTTTTTTGTCACCATAATTGAATAACACAGCTGTTTGGTGTCAAGCTGTAACCGTTTTGGACGACGTAGTGGTTTCGCAAACAATTGAATAACACAGCTGTTTGGTGTCAAGCTGTAACCTGATAGAGTTGACTAAAGGTGACATTGTAATTGAATAACACAGCTGTTTGGTGTCAAGCTGTAACGCGTCTCTTGATATGTCTTTATGATGCTCAATTGAATAACACAGCTGTTTGGTGTCAAGCTGCAACCAGTGGGGTTGGGTTTATATATCCATTTGAATTGAATAACACAGCTGTTTGGTGTCAAGCTGTAACTACTGAACGTCTTCTTCGATTTGTCCACTTATTGAATAACACAGCTGTTTGGTGTCAAGCTGTAATAACAGTTCGTCTTTTACATACATATAACTCTATATGTGTGACTGCATTTGATGTCAAGCTGATTTTTTAGTCAGAGATGGATTTTTAGATGCTTGCAGCTTGAGAAAGTACGAACCCCTACGAATGGTCAAATGAGAGGGGTAGAAAGAACCCTCTTCCCCACAAGTCATTTTGCTCTTATTTGCCAAGTACCAACCTAACCCCATCCTATAGAAATATAAGGAGTAATACCGTAGCCGGCTCTGACCCGCCTACGGAACTCCCCCTTACTTAACAGTAAGATGAAAGATTTTATTTGCATACGTATCAGTCAATTACACGTCTCTATGAAAAATAGTTTCTGAAAAGGTCAGAATTATCCGCCTATATATAGTAGAGGGATCAATAATTTATTTGGAGGCTTAAATGAGTAAACAGAGTATAATATCACAGCTCAGAGATGAGCTTGAATTTAGAAGTGGCGGAAAATTGCGGGTAAATCTGCCGGTTAAACAAGAACTAAAGCACCTTGCTACAAATACTATTCATAACTACTTACAGCTACCTTTAGGGGTGCAATTAGCAGTACAATGGTCGTATTCGATACAGGGAAAGTATGGGGCAAAGGTTGGACAAAAAGGTGGTTATGTGTTTCAGATGTCGCACGGCACCCAACAGATCAAAGAATATAATCCTGAATCTTACAAGACTAATAGTGAGAATACACCACTCCGTAAACGAGCACGCCTCATAATGCAAGAAGTGATGCAACACCCTCAAGAGGGACGTAAAGAATTACTTCAAGAATTATATCGTAATACGCCATACCATCTCAAACAAGATGAGCCGATAAACCTAAGAATGAAGAATTTTTATTTCGATAGGGAAACCATAAAAGATGATGAGTTAATCGTATACCGTGCCGTTGACCCTAACAGTCCAAACCCGGAAACCGACATCGTCATCACCGAAAAGAAATACGGTCCGAAACGAGAAATCGCCTTTCAATACGAAGGGAGAGAAGAAGAGCATTATTATGCGGTCAACAGAAGAACGGAGGAGATGTCGAACATATTGCATTTTATATGGGAAATGGAGTTCGATCCAGTAATAAGGAGGGAGAAGCAAGGAGGGGTTCAGAGTTGTGAAGTCATCCATTCGTAGGGGCGGCGGCTTGCTCCGCCCGTTTTAATAAGCTGCACACAGATCTCACCGATCCCACAGATTAAAATGAAAAGAAAAAGAGATATTAAGGATGAGATGAGCAGTGAATCAACGGGTATAGGTTAGCGCCTGACACGTATGGGTAACATAACAGACAAAGAAAATGGAAGGAGAAGCAAGGGGCGAAGCAGAGTTGTGAAGTCATCCATTCGTAGGGGCGGCGGCTTGCTCCGCCCGTTTTAATAAGCTGCACACAGATCTCACCGATCACGCAGATTAAAATGAAAAGAAAAAGAGATATTAAGGATGAGATGTGTGGTGATTCAACGGGTAAATGGTTAGCGCCTGACACGTATGGGTAACATAACAAACAAAGAAAATGGAAGGAGAAGCAAGAAGAGATTCAGAGTTGTGAAGTCATCCATTCGTAGGGGCGGCGGCTTGCTCCGCCCGTTTTAATAAGCTGCACACAGATCTCACCGATCCCACAGATTGAAAAGAAAACAAAAAGAGATATTAAGGATGAGATGTGTGGTGATTACTTTACATCGTAGCTTCCTTCACCCTCCGATATTTTCCTTGACTCTGATTGCGTTATTATTTCTACGTGTAATAAGGCTGAAGTGGTGGAATTGGCAGACACGCTAGATTCAGGTTCTAGTGAGCAACACGCTCATGGGGGTTCGAGTCCCCCCTTCAGCACCATATATCAAGCTCCCTGTTAAGCAATTGTTTTGAACAAATGACTTTTGTTACGACCTTATGTTTTATTCTCAACACTTTGATAGCTTCGACTATTCGTTATTGTGTTGGATAAAATGGGTATTACTTGTTCACAAACAGTTTGGTATGGAATCTTGGCATAATGAACATTATTAAAAGGAATAGTAAATGAGAGAAAAGCAAGCTGGTTTAGACCTTACTCAGGGGAGTGTTCTAAAAAACCTACTTATACTCTCTTTACCAATAATGCTCGCTAACTTTATGCAGAATATGTACGACATAACCGATACATTCTGGCTTGGTAAATTAGGGGCTGAGGCTAAGAATGCAGTCTCTGTAGCTGCTATTTCCTTTCCGATAGTATCTTTTTTCTCAGCTTTTGGTTTAGGTTTATCAGTTGCAGGAATAGCTCTTGTTTCGCAATATCGCGGAGCAAAGATGTATTATAAAATACAAGAGATAACCGGTCAATTTATGCTCATCTTCATTATCTTTGCTATATTTTTTACGCTGTTAAGCTTTTCTATCCTAAACCCATTGCTCAGATTACTTCAAACTCCCCCGGAAATATTCGAAGTAGCCAGTCAATATATGCAAATAACCGTGTTAGGGATCATCTTTATGTTCACGTTCCTTGCCTACCAAGCGCTTAACCACGGCCTTGGTGATAGCATAACACCAATGATAATACAGCTATTTACACTACTATTAAATGCGCTTCTTGACCCGCTGTTTATCTTTGGATGGAAAAGATTTCCGGCTTATGGTACGCTCGGTGCGGCATACGCAACTCTGTTATGTCGCTTTTTAACAGTAATCCTCTCCTTCTATTTCTTTAAGAAGAGGACACCGCAGTATTTCCCGAGAAAGATTGACTTTATTCCTAAATGGGACAATATAAAACAAATTCTCAAAATCAGTATCCCTGCCTCTATAGCACACTCCAGTTTGAGCTTTGGCTTCATCATCTTACAAGGCTTTGTTAACTCTTTTGGTACTGCAGTTATCAGCATTAATTCCATAGGGAGCAGATTGCTGAACTTCTTCACAATGCCCTCTATGGGGCTGAGCAGTGGATTAGCCGCTATAGTTGGTCAAAACTTAGGTGCTAACAACCTTCCTCGAGTGAAGAAGAGTATCTACTATTCGGTCGGAGTTGTGTTGTTAATTATGATCACCGGTGGTCTTATTATGTTTAACTACGGTACTGAATTAACCAAAATTTTCATCACCGACCCTGAAGTCGTGGAAATAGGTAACCGAATGTTTAAGCTGACAGCTACTGGAGCTATCTTCTTTGCGATATTAGCAGTGCTTACCGGCGTCTTTAACGGCTCAGGGCATACAGCGCCTACAATGATTCTTAACATAACGAGATTTTGGTTACTGAGAGTTCCTTTTGTCTTTATTATGTCGGGTAAGGTACTTGAATTCCCGTTTATAAAGGAGGGTTGGCTCAACGACATTCTGCAGAAGTTAGCTATCCCCTTATCGGCTACCCCTTACGATGCGATATGGTGGTCGATGTTATTTAGCAATATTTTGACGCTAACTCTGGCTATTTTCATTCTTAAACGGGGTAAATGGAAAACTAAAGAGATATAAGCCGGTCTCTAATTCTTAATCAGATAACACTCTCTGGATCAGCGAAATATTTTCGTCTAAAGTGTGATGGTTTTGTTCTAAAGTCTTTTTACCGTTAGTGCCGAGATGCTCTCTCTCAATGGGCGAATCGTACAGCCTTAAAATCTCATCAAGCAGGGTTTCTTTATCGCTAACTACAATCCCCCCGTTATCTTTCAACTCTTTTACTACCTGCCGACAGGAGCTATGATAGTTGCCAATAATTGTGGGTATGGAATAGAATGCAGGCTCTAAAGGGTTATGCCCTCCAAAGTTTTCAAAGCTACCCCCAACGATAGCGATGTCAGCCAACGAATAGGCGCGACATAGAATACCGAGTGAGTCTATTATCATTACGTCATAATCGGCTTTCACTTCAGACAGGAGGGTCAGTTTTTTGTCTTTAAAAATCTCTTGTACTTCGGCTAAACGATTGAGATGTCGAGGAGCTATAATAATTTTCAGCTTTTGGATCCGCTCTTGTAGATTAGGTAAAATAGCCCTTATTATCCCCTCTTCACCAGGTCTTGAGCTACCCCAAACGATTACAAAGTCGTCTTCAGCAATACTCCATTCTTGTCGATCAGCATCTCTGTTTTGCTCTGGTAGGTTTAAGGAAAACTTTAGGTTATGGGTGTTGACGACGGTCTTAAAATCAAGCTCCTTGAATCGATTAACATCTAAGTCACTCTGCGCTCCGACAAGTTTTACACTCATAAAAAAGGACCTTAACAGAGGGAGTAGAAACTGGTATCTGCTAACAGATCGGTCTGATATTCTTCCATTGATTATAGCAACCGGAATCTTTTGGCTTTTGGCTGAATAGAGGAGTGCAGGCCAAAGCTCAGTCTCGACTATAAAGATAGCTTTGGGATTAATTCTTTTAATAAAGGGAATCAGTAAGAGGAGTAAATCAAAGGGGATAATAGTGGAATAATCGACCTCTTTGATCGATTTTACGGTATTGAGACCTGTACTCGTCATAGTGGTGACTACTATTGAGTAGCTCGGTTGCTGCTGCTTGAGCGCTATAAGAAGTGGCTTTACTGCATTCGCCTCACCCACCGAGGCAGCGTGAAACCAGAGAGCGTTCTGAAACTTTGGTGGTTTAATGAGACCTAAACGTTGCAGAACCTCGTTGAATGGTAAAAAGATAAATAAAAAAGGGGTGACTATTAAGAGTAGAAGAGTACCGAAAATTGTGTAAGCAAGAATAAACATCCTCGGCTCGCTTCTTGCTGGATTAGCTTATAGTTTGTATTACACGATTGGCAATTTGCTCCGCTGAAAAACCGTATGCTTCGTATAAGTCTTGCGGTGAACCAGACTCGCCAAATATGTCGTCCAACGAAATAGAGTACAGCTTTCTTGGCGTGTTTAATGAGAAATAGGTTGATATTATGCTGGTAAGTCCGCCATTTAAGAGGTGTTCTTCGATAACAAACAGAGGTTTATCAGAGGCGGCTAAACGGTTTAATAGCTCTGTATCAATCGGTTTAATAGTACTGAAATTAACTACTTCAAAGTTAAGCCCTTTTTCAGAGAGTATATCAGCCGCTTTCATAACTTCACTTCCAATAACGCTGTGGAATAACAGATATCCATCACCCCCTTTTCTTAAGCTCTGTGCCTTACCTAATTCAAAGGTATAATTGTGGTCGGTTATGATTTCGGTAGCCTCTCTCGCTAATCTAATGTAGACGGGTGTTTTTAACTCTGCCGCTTTAATGGTCATCTGCCAAGCTTCGTTGGCGTCCACAGGGCAAAGAAGAGTCATATTAGGAAGGGCATTCATCAAAGCAATGTCTTCTATCGCTTGATGGCTACCACCGTCAGGACCCACAGATAAACCACCGTGTGAGCCTACTATCTTCACATTGAGATTGCTAAAACAGACTGTATTGCGAATCTGATCGAACGCTCTGCCAACCACAAATACGGCATAGGTCGTAACAAACGGAATCTTGCCCGTCAGACTAAGACCTGCCGCTACACAAACTAAGTTCTGCTCGGCAATACCAACGTTAACAAAGCGTTCCGGGTATTTTTCGGCAAACCAATTGGAGCGTGTTGAAGCGGATAAATCAGCATCAAGTACTATTATATCAGGGTTGGTTGATGCTAAGTCTAACAGTGCTTTACCGTATCCATCACGGATAGGGAGAATCTCACCTTTCTTAAACGGAGGTATCATTGTAACTCCTCCAAGGCTTGACGATACTCGTCTTCTGAAGGTACCTTGCCGTGCCAGCCAACTTTGTTCTCCATAAAAGAGACCCCCTTCCCTTTTACTGTATTAGCAATAATCATAGAGGGTCTACTTGATTGTTTTGCTTGCACGACCGCCTCTTCGATTTCCGGTATACTATGTCCGTGAATCGTCTGTACGTTCCAATTAAAAGCTCGCCACTTATCGGCTAATGGTTCTAACCCCATCACCTCTTCTGTCATACCGTCAATCTGTAACCGATTACGGTCGATAAATGCGATCAGATTATTCAAATTGTAATGAGAGGCAAACATAGCAGCTTCCCATATTTGTCCCTCATTTAGCTCACCATCCCCTAATAGAACGTAAGTATATGAATCACTCTCATTGTATTTATTACCCAAAGCAATCCCTGAAGCGACCGATAAGCCTTGCCCCAGAGAACCTGTAGAGACTTCGACGCCGGGACACTTTAGAGAGCTTGGATGGCCTTGTAAAATCGATCCGAAACTCCTAAAGGTTGGTAGCAACTCCTCCTCTATGTAACCCGCCTCTTGTAATAATACATACAAAAGAGGGGCTGCGTGACCCTTGGATAGAATAAATCTATCCCGATCAGTAGATAGAGGGTTTGCAGGGTCGTGGCGCATAATTGAGAAAAAAAGAGCGGTTCCGATTTCAACTGAAGAGAGTGACCCTCCAGGGTGACCAGAACCGGCCTGATAAATAGTCTCAATTATACGTCGTCGAACTCGTCGGGTTAGTGGTAATAAATGAGAGTTAAAATCACTCACTATCTTAACTTCTTCTTATGACGATTCTTTCTAAGTCTTTTTTTTCTTTTGTGCTTAGCAATTTTATGTCTTTTACGTTTTCTTCCGCAGGGCATCTAATCTCCTTATATAGTTTATTTTATATCCTTGGGATCAAGTTTACACACCTCATCCTTCAATTTGCGCGTGTATTTGAAAGTTGGTACTACTCTTTCTGGAACTGGGATTAACTCACCAGTTTTTGGATTTCTGCCAGTACGAGCTTGACGAACCCTAAGGTTAAAAGTCCCAAAACCTCTCAACTCAATATGATTCCCTTCAATCAAACTTCTTTTGACCGCTTCCAAGAAAGAATCGACTATTACCGCCGTGTCCTTTCGCAACATACCAGTCTCATCTGAAATCATCTTCACTATATCCGCTTTAGTCATTAGTATCACTCTCCTATGATTTTGTGTATGATATTTTTTCTATCTGATTATTTGTCAAGCCTATTATCCATAATAGACTGACAAATACCTCTCATCGACTCTATTCTATCTCCATCCGTTTTGGCTTGTCAACAGAATATATCGTCAATATTTTGTATTATAACTTGTATTTCGGAGTCCACTCTAACTTTGGCTCTTCAAAGTTTAGGTTCCAGAAATATTTTTCAATTTTCTCTCTGAGTGAGTTATCTATCTCTCTCTTAACAGGATAAATATCGGCGTTGAGTATACGGTCTAAGATTAAGGTCGCCGCCTCTATTGGCTGTTTTAAACCTGCAGGCGATACATTTTTACGATTGTCATCCGGAGTATGGATGTAGAAAGAACCCTTGCCGCCAAATCTGGCAATGCTCAATCCTGGTAACTCAAACTTAGTGAACGGCATCTGGTCACTACTGTAAATATCGAGTGAGTGATGTAAACAATGCCCTTTCTCCTTTGTTATTCCATCGGTGTAGCCGAGTAATTCAGGGGTACCTGTGACGATCACCCTGTTTTGACCTATCGGATCTCCCGTAACGTCAATATTCATTACGAGCGAGCCTCTGGTTTTAACCTCTTCTTCGTTACTCTTGACGTAGTGTTGGCTTCCGAGCAGACCCATCTCTTCACCCGAGAAGAAGATGATTCTTAAGTCTCTTTTCGGTCTCTTAGCTGCAAAATGTTCAGCTATTTTGATTAAAGATACAGTTCCGCCAAGGTTGTCAGAAGCTCCTTCTGTACGGGCTACGGAATCATAGTGGGCTACAAGATAAGTTAGATTTCCGTCGGGCTCGCTTCCTGCAATATCAACGATCAGATTTGCCGCTTCTCGTTTGGAAGCGCTTTGTTTGATCGACAGCTTTACGACTTTACCATCAAACTTGCTAATCTTAGTCGCATCATCATAACTAACAGTCGCACCAACAAAAGTACCGTCGACATACGATTTTTGGCGATGTGACCAGCTTGGCGCTTTTCTTGCAGGGCTGCCTATAGCTATGAAAGCGGCCAGTTCTTGATTTTGGATACTCTCTTGAATCTTTCTACTGTAGCCGTAAGACAGGACTATTTTTCCCTTATACATCTTCTTATTATGCAGCAATATATCAGGGTTCTCGAGAAAGATCATCTCAGCTTCAATTTCCACCTCATTAGACAATCCAAAAGGTACTACCTCATAATCTCTACCATCAACTGTTAAAGAGCCCGTACCGGTATCAAAACAATGGATTTCAAACTTGTCATTGACCACTTTTAGCCCCAAAGACTCTATATGTGAAGTAATAATTTCAGCCGCTTTTCGCTCATTGTCGCTACCGGCTAATCGTTCAAACGCTAATTCAGACAATACTTTATACGGATTGATCTTCATTTTCTTTCTCCTCCTTTTATTCAGTTTTGAATGTGTCTTCAGGGAAGTCAACATTAAACTTTATTTCTGTAAACTCTAACTCGGCCAAAGTCTGACCCTGCTCGTTCCGAGTGACAATTTTGTTCGGATACTCAATCCCATCTACATTTTGGTAACTTTCAAATACGTTGTAGATGACTATCTCTCCACTCATATCAATTCTCTCCTGTACCGACTGATAAGGGAGCATTGTTTCAGAGTCAATAAATAGAAGATACTGGTCATACCCATCGCTAAACGCTAAGATATAGAAACTTTTATCCTCTATCTGTTTCTCCTCTACAAGGTAAATGAAATATTCATCTTCGGGGCTGTTTGCCAAAAAGATTGGATTGGAGTACAAATTACTTACCAGATCGGCTGTGAATTCTCTTGGTAACTCCATCCGCTTATTGCCCGGTATAAGCATAGCCGTTTTACCGCTATTGTAAACCATTGAGAGGTCACCGTTAGGGGTAGAAATAGATTGCTTAATCTTGTCGGGTAGCTCTATGAATATTTTTAGTTCTACACTTGAAGACTCGCTTCCTCGGTATTCAATACTCTTCCCTTCAAGATAGATGTTGTTTACCTTTCCAACATCCCCCATTCTGGTCAAATACTGGTTGAATATCTCTCTACCTATCTCCATACTCATCTGAGTCGGCTCCGTTCTTCCCCTTTCAGGCCTTGGAATATCAATGTCGATTTCGTTGACCTCACCCAGTGTGTCGAGTGGGTAATCAAACTCCTCGCTATTACCAGCTACTAAGATGACAAATTTATCAGGGTAGAGATACTCTTTGGCTACTCTATGAATATCTTCGACGGTTACTTTGTCGACCATCCTTCTCACCTGCTCTAAAAAGTCTGAAGGGTAGTTCCAATACTTGTAGCTCATCTGACGCCTGACTATTTGGTCAGTGGTAGTGTAGTTGAAGACAAATGAGTTCAAAAAGCTTTCTTTAGCGTAGCTCAATTCCTCTTCGGTAATATATTCGTTTTGTAGTATTCTCACTTCCTCTATCAAAGCCTTGATCGCAGTAGCTGTCTTGTCATTTCTTGTTTGTGACATCAGATAAAAGACTCCGGGGAAGTCATAAAACACTGAGTAATAGGCGGTAGGTGCATAAGCCAGCCCCTGTTGATTCCTTATTCTATTAAAGATTCTTCCAGAGAATGGAGCGCCTAATACGCTGTTTAATACCAGCATCGGCACATAGTCTGAGTCACGTTGTGTCATTTCCGTTATGTGTCCTATAGCAATCCAAGCTTGCTGGGCATCTTCTAAATCAATTAGGTTTACCGACGGTCTATACTCAACATCAAAGACTACTTCTTCTGTAGTAAATGACTTATCCTTCTGCCACTTACCGAAAGTCTTTTCTATTTTCTTTTTGAGTGTTTTCGTCTTAAAGTCACCAACTACTGAAAGGATGACATTATTAGGCTTAAAGAAGCGCTGATGATAGCTGATCAAATCTTCACGTTCAATATTCGCCAGAGTATGATACTCATATGTTCTGGCATAAGGGTGATCCTTGCCGAATACCAGCTTCATATACTCTCTACTCGTAATACTGGAAATCTCATCATTACGCCTGGCTATTTCTGCAGTATAGCCCCTTTTCTCCCGCTCTATACTCTCTTCGCTAAACTGAGGATATCTCAGAACTTCGTTCAGCACCTCTAACGCTAAATCTATGTCGTCAGCCAAAAAGTTCATATTGATTACCGATGAATGTAAGCCTGCATTGGTTGAAAGATCAATAGCGTTGTTTTCAAGTAAGTTGTTTAACTTGTCAACGGAGTATGACTTAGTTCCACCGCTACGAAGTAGCTCTGTCGCAATATCAACCATTCCGATCTTATCTTCTGGCTCGTAATAAGTACCACCTCTGACAAGTACCGATATTGAAATCGTTGGGAAGTCGTGATTCTCGCTAAGCATCAGAGTCATTCCATTTTTTAGTTGCACTTCGCTTATTTCGGGTAAAGATATAGGTGATAGTGGGGAGAATTTTATGCCAAATCTCTCTTCTGTTTCGCTGTTGGCAAAGAGTAACGACAGGGAGAGCAGAACTGTTATCAGGAGCAATGTTTTCATTGAGTGTATTAAGGTTGAACGTATATTTTTCATCATCTACCCCCTTTAGGTTTAAGCTCACCGATAGTTCTATTTTCGGGTACAAAGGTCTTCTGCATAACTCGCATAAGGTCTGCTTTATTAATCTGTTCGATCTCTTCAAGCTCTTTGAAAAGGAGCGAATAGTCGTCAAACAATGACTCATAATAGGCGAGTTGGAAGGCGAGTCCGCTACCAGATTTAACTCGGTTAATCGAGCTTTTAATGCTACGTTTTTTGACGCCGCTCAGCTCTTCATCTGTAACCATCTCCTCTTTAAGAAGTTCTACCTGATTTTCGACCTCTACTAAACAATCTTCAAGCGATACACCCTCTGCTGGGATAACACCGATTACAAATAAGTTTTCAAATACTCTACCCGGATAGCCAACGTAACTAAACGCGGATACTGCCATCTTTTTCTCTTCTACTAACACTTTATACAGCCTCGACGTGCGCCCTTGTCCCAGAATATCTGCTATCACATTATAAACCTTACTATCCTTATGAGTACCTGGTGGCACCTTATACCCTATCATCATATAAGGCTGAGCGGAATCTTCTACTACAAATCTTCTCTCTTCTGTTTGCTTTGGCTCCACTACGCTCAGCGGTCTGTTTTTCTCACCTTTTGGAATGTTTATCAGGTGTCGGTTAGCCAATTCCAATACATTGTCCGGCTCAATATCACCAACGATTACAAAGACAAGGTTTTCAGCACCATAATGCTCCTCAAAGTAGTCCCTCACCTCTTTATTAGAGATACTCTTGATATCCTCTTCCGTACCGATAATTGGATTGCGATAAGGGTGTTCTTGGAAAGCATTTTCTAAAAACTTTTGAGAAAGTCTGGTGTAAGGAGAACTCTCAGTCATTCTTTTCTCTTCTAAAATAACCTCTCGCTCTTGATAGAGTTGACGAAAGACCGGGTTGGTAAAGCGATCTGCCTCCATTAACATCCAAAGCTCAAGCTTGTTTGAAGGGAGATTTACCATATAGATCGTCATTTCATAAGAAGTAGCTGCGTTCAGCCCCTCTCCCCCGTTCATCTCGAAAAAGCGGCTAAACTCGTCGTCTACGACATATTCATTAGCGTTAGCCATTGCACTCTGCAGCTCCTTGTTAAGCTTCTCTAACTTTGATTCGTCTGCGTCTGACCCTTTGCTTCTTTCTAATCTAATCTCATCGAATAAAACTTCACATCTCTGTAGCCATTCCTGCTCAGAACTATAGTCGGTAGTACCAATATTCTCCGTCCCCTTGAAAGCCAAATGCTCGAGAAAATGAGAAATACCTGTAATCCCCTCTCTTTCTCGAACTGAACCTACGTTGACAAAAGAGACACAGTTGATGATGGGCGCATTAGCTCTGGGCAACAGTAGTAGTGTTGCACCATTTTGTAATGTATACCGCTTAATATCCTGCTCAATGGTCGAACTCTTATCACTAAAAAGCGGTACGCATACCAACAGAGTGATGACTAACGAAAGAACGACTTTCCTTATCGATTTATTTAACATTAATTAACTCCTCCAAAATTAACGCTCTACGCTTTGACACGTAGAGCGTTTAATCCTTAATAATCTATGCTCTTAAGCTTTACTCTTTTTTTGAATCTTTGCCCAAGTGTCTTTTAGCGTAACAATCCTGTTGAAGACCGGCTTACCATCTTCAGAATCTATCGGGTCGACAAAGAAATATCCCTGTCTTTCAAACTGGTATCTCTCCCCTCTCTTTGCCTCTTTTAACGAAGGTTCTAAATAACAGTTATCCAATACTTCGAGCGATGTTGGATTGAGTTGGTCAAGAAAGTCGATATTGGGGTCAGAGCCTGGATCTGGTACTGTAAATAGATGGTCGTAAAGTCGAACTGTCGACTTCACACCTTCAGTTGCAGAGACCCAATGTAGAGTAGCCTTTACTCTTCTTCCATCAGGAGCAGAGCCGCCACGTGTCTCTTTGTCGTAAGTACAGTGTAGCTCGATTATCTCGCCCGTATTCTCATCTTTTATGACCTTTTCGCATTTGATGAAATAGGCGTATCTTAACCTAACCTCTCTACCAGGTGCTAATCTGAAGAATTTAGATTGTGGAACTTCTTGGAAGTCCTCTTGCTCGATATATATCTCTTTAGTAAACGGTATTTTACGAGTGCCTGCTTCTGGGTCTTCCGGATTATTTATCGCCTCTAAATACTCAACCTCTTCCTCAAAGTTGGTTATAACCACTTTTAGCGGACGGAGAACTGCCATCACCCGTTCTGCAGTTTTGTTCAACTCCTCTCTTATACAGTATTCCAAAAGAGCAATGTCGACTATACTGTCATTCTTTGCTACCCCTATCCTTTCGGCAAATGCTCGAATTGAGGAGGGGGTGTATCCTCTTCTTCTAAGCCCTGAAATAGTTGGCATTCGCGGGTCATCCCAGCCATCAACACGATTCTCTTCGACGAGCGTTAAAAGCCGTCTCTTGCTCATAATCGTGTAGGTTAAGTTCAGTCTGGCAAACTCATATTGATGCGAGATATAAGGTACAGGTGTATGCTCCAGAAACCAGTCGTAAAGCTCTCTGTTATTATCAAACTCAAGCGTACAGATAGAGTGAGTAATCCCCTCAAGGGCGTCGGAAACTGGATGAGCATAGTCATACATCGGATAAATTGGCCACTTATCACCAGTTCGGTAATGGCTAACCTTTCTAATTCGATAAATCAGAGGGTCACGCATCTTCATATTTGCAGCAGCCATATCAATCTTGGCTCTTAGAGTCAAACTCCCATTAGGGTGTTTGCCGTCTCTCATCTCTCTAAACAGTCTGAGACTTTCCTCGATCGGTCTATCCCTGTATGGGCTATGTTTACCAGGCTCCTTTACCGTTCCACGATACTCCCTAATCTCCTCTTCATCTAATTCACAGACATACGCTACACCGTTTGTAATCATATGCTCTGCAAACTCATAGAATTTATCAAAATAGTCTGACGCAAAATAAAGCCTGTCTTCCCAGTCGAACCCTAACCATCTGACGTCGCTCTTAATCGATTCTACGTATTCCATATCTTCAGTTTCGGGGTTTGTATCATCGAAACGTAAGTTACATTTTCCTTTGTATTCTATTGCCAGCCCGAAGTTAAGGCAGATAGATTTAGCGTGACCTATATGGAGATAGCCATTGGGCTCCGGCGGAAAACGAGTATGAACACGACCATCATTTTTACCCTCTGAAAGGTCTTTATCAATAATATTCTTTATAAAGTTTGGCGGAACCTTCGTCTCCAAACCAATTACCTCGTTTTCTTTCTTCATAGTCACTCCTTGTATCATATTTTATCTGTTTTCTATTATTTCTAACGGTTTTTGTTCAGTACGTTAGTCAATCTTTTAATTGTCTCTTCTTTTCCCAGAATGTCGATAATGATGGGGATGTTTGGACCGTTCGCTTTTCCGTAAAGCGATAGCCTTAACGGTGTGTATAGGTCGCGCCCTTTATACCCTAAAGTTGCAGTTGTCGCTTTAAGCAGCCCTTCAATCTTCTCATCCGTGATCTGTGTGGCACTTTGAAGCTCGTTTAACCAGAAACTGAGTATTTTCTGTGCCGACTCTTTGTTAAGAATCTCCTTCTCTTCATCAGTGAAACGCTGCTCGCAATAGAATAGCGCCCCTTCGGGAACGATGTCTGGAAGTAGAGTAATCCGTTCTTTGACGAAGTCAATCACTTTTAAGTATTTCTCTTCATCTGAAACATCTATCTTAGCCTCTTCAAACAGACCTTTTGCACGTTCTGCTAATTCTTTAGTCTCTAAACCTCTTAAGTAATAGCCGTTCATCCACTTCAGTTTTTCAATATCAAAAATTGAGCCCGCTTTGTTGATCCGTTCAAGACTAAACACCTCTTCCAATTCCGAAAGGGTGAATATCTCTCTATCTGTAGCGTCGTGCCAGCCTAACAGCGCTACAAAATTAGTCAACGCCTCTGGCAGAAAACCTTTAGCCACAAAGTCCTCTACCGCTACATCTCCCTGTCTCTTACTTAGCTTACTCTTGTCTGGATTGAGTAGTAATGGAAGATGAGCAAATCTTGGCGGTGTCCAACCAAATGCATCGTATAAAAACAGATGCTTCGGTGTACTGCTCAGCCACTCTTCACCACGTATAACGTCAGTTATCTCCATTAAGTGATCGTCAACTACATTGGCCAAATGATAAGTAGGGAAGCCGTCTGACTTTATCAGAACCTGATCATCTATCATATCCCATGGGAAAGTCACACTACCCCTTACTAAATCGACCATCTCAATAGTTCCCTCTTCTGGGATCATAGAACGAATAACATAAGGTGTTCCAGACTTTAGTTTCTCTTCTCTTTCTGCTTGAGAAAGCCTTCGGCAACGCTGATCATACCGGATTTGTTGCTTGTTAGCCCGCTGCTCCTCTCGCATCTGCTCTAAAGTCACAGCAGAGCAAAAACAATGATATGCATACCCCTTTTCAATTAACTCTGAGGCGTAACCTCTGTATATCTCTGTACGCTCCGATTGAAAATAAGGCCCAAAGTCTCCGCCGACATCAGGACCCTCATCATACAGCAAATTAAAGTCTTTGATTACTTTTAACAAACTTTTCGCTGCACCCTCTACGTATCGAGTCCTGTCTGTATCCTCTATACGTATGATAAACTTGCCACCCATCTTGCGGGCAAATAGATAATTATATAGTGCCGTCCTCAAACCACCTACGTGTAAATAGCCGGTTGGACTGGGTGCGAATCTTACCCTTATACTTTTCTCCATTTTCACCTCACTTATCATATCTGAACAAACTTACTCCACCATAATACTTGTCAATGACTATGTTGGCAAAGCAATTGTCTGATTAGTTTGTTATGAATGGATTTAGGCGCCCTCACAACAATTATTTTTAATTATCATAGAGAACACACTGACACCAGTCAAAGCTTATTCCCCTCCGCTCTTATATCTCATTGCATACCAAACAAATTAAACACATTTATGGGAGGCTATCAAAGAGTTTAACGGCTATATGTAAAAGTGACGTTGGGTGTTCCAGAGAGGAGTTGTTAAGCAAAAAAAGGTGAGGCATTTGGCCCCACCTAAGTTCATTTATAACTCTATGTTGTTTTATTTAATTAGACTCATCCGACGTGTCTTGATGAAATTATCTGTCTCCATTCTGTAGAAATAGATACCGCTACTCACCTGTTTATCTGAGTCATCAGAACCGTTCCACACTAAGGTATGATGCCCTTGAGCGTAGTAGTTATCTGTAAGTGTTTTCACCTTTTGACCTTTCAAGTTGTATACCTCTATTTTGACTAAACCCGGCTCTGCCAAGCTAAACTGTAGTTGCGTTTCGGGATTGAATGGGTTTGGGTAGTTGCATAGCAAATCAGTCGTTAGAGGTGTGAGTAGTTTATCTTCAACACTCACTGGATCTTTAGTGTCTAACTTAGCGATGTAAAGGCTTGACTCTCCTTCTGGCTCTAATATTATATTGCCAAACTTTACAGTATCTATATAAGTACCGATTATATAGATATTTCCTGAAGAATCTATGTCCATTTGAGGACTTATATCAAAAACATATATTTCCTTCAATGCCCCTTCAGCGTACTTTACCCAGCACCAATTCCCGTCAGCGTCAACTTTGGCTATAAAGAGATCGTCTTCACCACTATTCGTTACAATATCATCACCAAAATACGTGGTGCCATTAGTACTACCTAACACATAACTATTGTTGGACGCATCGACTACAAGTTTTGTGCCAAAGCCTCCCTCTCCAAATGCTTTAGTTTTTTGTGCCCAAAGCCAATTACCGTCAGAGTCCGCTTTGGCAATGAAGACACAGTTACTCGAATACCCTGATATAAGGCTAACCTCTCCAAAATCGATCATGCCTGTGAAATAACCAACCATTATGATGTTGTCTGAAGAATCAACTTTAACATCAAAGACTTTATAATCACCATAATAAACATCAGAACTTTTTGTCCAAAGCCATTTACCTTCTGGGTCCATCTTAGCAAGCAGAGGCCTCGGCTCCTTAAATTTTTCCCAGTCGTCATTCATCGGTTCATCATACCAACCAGTTACTATAAGATTATCTTTAGAGTCTAATGCTAAACTGTAAGAAGATGAAGCTTCCAATGATTTAACCCAGAGCCAGTTACCATTGGGATCAATCTTTACGATGAAAAAAAAGTCCATGCCCAAACTTCTTGGATTTTCAAGCGTGGTGTCCCCAAATTTAACTGTATCCCAGCCGGAAGACCCGATGAAATATGTGTTGCCTGAAGAATCGATTACCATATCAAGCAGCCTAAACCAATGACCACAGGCATAGTTAACCCAAAGGATATTTCCCTCATTATCTGTTTTGGCTATAAACAACAATGAAATGCAGTTATCTGGTTTTGACACTGGGTCTCCAAACAAAACATTATCGCAGTCACCAGCCATGTACACATTTCCTTCTTCATCTGTTCTAATTAAATGTGGAGTCCCAGAAATCCTATCATATCCACTGTTATTATAGTATGCTCCTAATGCTCCCCCCCATAACCAGTGATTGTCGGGATTACCCTTGGCGAAAAAAGCACCACTCCCATCGATCGTAAGGTTGTTGATACTTATAGTTTCATTAATTGTTTCACCGGTTATCCAGATATTATCTTTATTGTCCACAGTAATATCACAACCATAAATAAAACTATACCCTTTAACACTGGTTACCCATAGCCAGTCTTCATTTTCTGCCAATAATAGTGTTGCTAACGCGAGCAAGATTATTAGTAGTATTCCCCGTTTCATAACTATCCCTCCTTATAAGACAATTATTTACGAGACCAAGATGCCTTTTTTTAATAATAAGGTCAAGGAATAATTTACTTGGAGTAGGGCAAGGAGGCAGAGCGGAGTTGTGAAGTTGTGAGGTTTTGAGGTTGTGAAGCAAAAAGAGGCGAGTCCGCCCCCTTTCATTAAGAATCCCAAATATTTATTAGACGGATTTCGTAGGGGAAGGGCTTGCTCTTCCCGCAATCACCAGGAAATCAAAACGACCCGTAAGGGAGTGGGTTCTACCCCTCCCGTTTTAAAAAAACACCAGGTAACCGACAGTTTTGTTTCTACTCTGAGCGGTTAGTCCTCGCGTTAACAAATCAAACTGGAGGGGTAGAACCCGCTCCCCTACCGTAAAATCTAACATTTCAACCACAACGATTAGCACCTGAAGTTTATGGGTAACCTAACAAACAAAGAAAAAAGGGATAACAGATACTTTAATTCTGGTTCCTAATAACACTATAAAATCCTAATGTAAAAGCTTTGGCTGGTCGAGCAGCTCGACACTCAACGAATAGTAAAATCAACATTTGTAAGCTGCCCTAAAAAGCCGAGTAATACGATTAGGTAGCTAACAGCTTTATTTCTGCATCTTAACGATTAATGCTCGTGTAAGAGAGAGCAATCTAAAGGTAGTTGTCATTCTCAAGCAACAAATACTTTGACAAATGGCTTTGGATATGAAAAGAGGGGAGGAAGTATTTGTAAGGAAGAAATAAAGAGAATGAATACAGTCATATATGAGTACCTACTGGTATCGGCAATGTCTTTTCTATTGGTGTTTGCCTTAACACCTTTCATTCAGAAATTGGCTATCCGAACTGGTTTTGTTGATGCGCCCTCCCAAAGGAAGGTTCATAGGAAAGTTACCCCGCTGATGGGTGGCGTTGCCGTCTTTCTCGGCTTTTTTATTATGGTCTTATTCGACCTAATACTGCTGCCGGGAAGATATAACGACGTTGCGCTATTAGGCTATTTAGGGGGAGCTGTCTTAATTGTTACGCTTGGATTGATTGATGATAAATTTGGAATGAGCCCGTTAGTTAAAATGGGTGGACAAGCTGTAGCAGCTCTCATCTTCCTGATATCCAATGATTTATTAACCCTGTTTGGCCCGATCTATATCACCCTACCCATCTTACTGCTCTGGATGGTCAGCTTGATGAATGCCTTTAACTTCTTGGATAATATGGATGGTATTATTAGCGGTATGGCTGGCATCTTAGCTTTTGGATTCTATAGCTTTGCCTTTATCGTCAAGACAACTTCATTAGCACCTCAAGTGCACTATATATCACTACTATCCCTGACCTTTGCAGGGGCAGTATTTGGTTTTTTACCTTACAACTTTAACCCGGCAAAGATGTTCCTCGGAGATGCAGGGAGTCTTTTTATAGGCTATTTCCTCTCCTCGCTGGCTATCCTTTCAGGTAGACTTGCCGTGGTGAGGATGAACAATAACCTCTTTTACTTACTACCCGTACTGCTACTGAGCTTCCCAATTTTCGATATCAGCCTCGTGAGCTATACACGTAAAAGAGACGGGAGAATAGTGTCAGAAGGTGGTAAGGACCACTCAACACATAGAATAGGCACAGCCACTAAATCGGCTAAAATAACCTCGCTACTTGTTTATTTGATTAATATCTTGATAGTGTTGTTGACCGTATTAGTGTTAAAGCTTAACTCGTTGCCACTTCTGTTGATCGCTATTATCTTCTTTGCAGTTGCATTCCTGTTTTTTGGAATTAAACTGGATGGTGTTCCGATAATCGTGACTAAGAACCAACTAAGAAAAAAGGGGAAAGAGAAACAATGAGATGCATTATTTTAGGGACTGCTACCGGCATTCCAACCCTCGGTAAATCTCACTCTTCAGTTTATGTCGAAACTTGTGACCTTAGGCTTTTACTGGACTGTGGTGAAGGTACTTCACAAAAAGTGCTTAAACATCAGTTAGACGGTAACCACTTAGACGCTATTGCCATAAGCCATAACCATCCCGACCATATGAGTGGCATCTTTATGCTACTTCAACTGCTCTACTTACAAGGAAGAGAGAAAACATTATACCTCTTCCTGCCTGAAAAATTAGAGTTCTTTAAACAAATGCTGGATACTTTCTACCTCTTCCCTGAAAGGTTTAAATTCAAACTGGTTATAGATGATATCGAAAATCTTAACCAGTATATCCCGGAAGTAAATCCTATTAAAAATAACCACCTGATCGGATACCGAAAAGTAATTGAAAAGCATAGCTTAGATAATAAGATGAACTCCTACTCGTTTCTGGTATCACAAGGAAACACAAGATTGATGTATACTTCAGATCTGCAAGATGTCCACTATATTGAAGATTATCTTGATAATATCGACGCTTTGATAGTCGACGCCCTCCATCCAAAACATACAGAGTTGGTGAATATCATTGACCGATTCGATAAAAAATTAATATTGACTCATGGAATATCTGAAGGACTACTAAAGTATGTTAACACACTACCAAAAGAAAAATATATCATCGCAGAAGACGACTATGAATTTGAGCTTTGATCGACTGCTCCCACTGCTAAAGATAACTGTAGCAGCTTTCATCCTATCATCCTTTGTGGCCTGTACAAGCTATAAAGAGGCAGGAGATCACCTATACGATAGAGGTAATTATTACGGCGCTATAGAAAATTATGACGTCTACCTTACTAAATCGAATAACGGGGTAAATAAAACTCAAATTGAAAGAAAAAGAGCTACCGCGTATTACAGGCTGGGTATGCAAGCTGTAGAAGAAGATAACTTGAACCTTGCTATCAGATTCTTTTACTTGGCTAACTTCCTGCAAGCGGATGAAAAACTTGTCGAGACTTACCTCAATATTGGAGATAACTTCATTGAGCAGGGTAGCTATGATGAGGCGCTCAGTATCTATAATTATATTATCGATACATTCCCAACGCTCCCCGCAATTCCTCAAACAATTGAATATAAAATCATCCTGTTACATAACTACTACAAAGACAAACATGAAATCTGGCGAAACTATGTGCTAATGGTGGATAGATACGGTGAAGATACACTTAATAGGGAACTGATAAACATAGTAGATACTTATATCAAAGACTTTGTTGTTGAAATATTGGATAGAAAAACAGACTCTAATCAAGACGAGTTGATCGACCAACTACTATACTTCGCACGTTATCCCAACCGCTATGTACAGGAAATACATCAAGAGGTTGGCCTACTATATCAAGAACTGGGTAAAATCGCAGAGGCTGATAACGACTTTATTAAAGCTGAAAAACATCTGAGACTTGCTGCTAAATATAACCCAGGAATAGAAAAACAGGTCTTAGCTCAACTCGACGGAATGGTCGATAAAATGATTAAATATGGAGATAAGCTCCTCGTTGACCGCAAAGTAGAAGAGGCTATCCAGATTTTTAACCACACCTTTGCAATAGTGCCCAATAACCAGCCTGCTAAGAATGCTATTCTCAAGGCTGAAGAGAAAAAGAGAAATATAGAAGAGGGAAAAGCTCTCTACACAAAAGCGCTTAAGAGCGAAAATGATGACGAGTACCAAAAAGCGCTAAACCTGTACAAACAAGCTTATACCAAAGACCCTATCAAAGAGTACTCAGAAAAGATATTCCTGATGGATAATATGATTGAAATAGAGAAAGATGCCGTTGGATTCGCCAAGAAAATTATCACAAGCCATAATAGAGATAGTATCCCTAAAAGACTTAATCAGATTGAGAGTAATTTGCGAGCTGATAATGGTGATGATGTGATGGTTTCAGGGTGGCGTGTAATGCTCTCTACAGGTTCATACAAATATGAAGTTCGATACGATATAACCTCGAAAACTGATAACTATTACTTCATCTGGCAGGTTAACCTCCTGAATAGACAGATCACACCTTTGAATAAAGAATCAAGAGAGGCAATGGAGAATTAATATGAAATATGTGTTGCCGATACTGAATAAACAGTTCATTTGTTTTTTACTGTTAGCTACTCTACTCTCTGTTACCCCGCTGATAGCTGAGACTTTCGATATTAGAGCTTTCTCTGACCCACAAAAATATGGGTGGACTGATGAAGATATGCGACTTGAAGCGCGCGACAACCTTTTCTTACGAAATATGCTTTTAGATGATTACGCTATGTACGCCCAATCGCCTTTGAAAAACGCCTTAAAATCTTCTGTAGCACCTGGATGGGGGCACTTCTCCATCAATAGCTACACTAAAGGGCAAGTGTTCTTAGGTGTTCAACTTGGATTATTGGGCTCAAGTTTATACTTTAGAGAGAAATCATCTGTTGAGTATAAAAAATACCAGAAAGCTACCCAGATAGACGACATAAAGAGATATTACGATAACGCTGTTATACCGTATCGTGAATCTAACTTACTGCTTGGTCTTTTCATTGTTGTTTGGGGGTACACGATTTACGATGTAATAATTGAAACTAACAACTATAATCAAGCTGTGTGGAACGATTTGATAGAGCCCATTAACGAACCTGCTCTGAAAATCACCCCTACCGGCATATCTTATAGGTTCTAAACCAGGTAACCGTATGAAAAAGAAAATTGCGCTATTTATTATTCCGTTAGCTATTCTCACTCTAACGCTCAGCAGCTGTGGCCTTAAAAGGTCTAACCCACTCGACCCTATAGCAAATCACTTTATTGAAGAGCCGGGCCGTGTCCTCGGCATTGACCTTACCGTTTCACCTACCTCTGCCAAACCACGCTATATTGACATTAAATGGCAAAAGACCAGTCGTGCCCACGGGTACTACATATATCGTGCAAGATCAATAAATACAAGCTTTGAAAGAATTGCAACTATCGATAAAAACGACGTAATTAGTTACCGAGATGACAAAGATATCGTCTCAGGTCGAGTTTTCTTCTATAAAATGTCAGCCTTCCTTATTTATGATGAAGGGACTTTAGAAGGGCAGCTTTCAGCGCCTTTAGGTAGACAAGTAAATTAAGATCACTAACCTCGATAACAAGACCTTGCAAGACAGCGAGTACACTTATGTTTCTCAACGAACTTGACCCTCAACAGAAAGAGGTAGTACTCACAACTGAGGGACCTCTATTAGTTTTTGCTGGAGCCGGTAGCGGCAAAACAAGGTCTATCATTTACCGAGCTGCTCACCTGATCAACAACGTAGGGGTACTACCTTGGAAGATATTGATAGTAACCTTTACAAATAAAGCCTCAAGCGAGCTGAAAGAAAGACTCTCAATCTATTCCAATATTCATCATCGCTCACTCTGGGTAGGAACGTTTCACTCTATTTGCTCTACTATTCTCAGAGTGGAAGCTAAAGAGCACGATCTACAGTTTACCAGTAACTTCACAATATTTGACACCGAAGACCAAAAAAGTCTGATTAAGAAAATACTCAAAGAGCTTGATATTTCAACCCAAAACTTTCCTATCGGCTCGGTAATCAGTATCATCAGTAGAACCAAAAACTCGCTGATTACACCCGATACATTCTTCGAATACCATCCTGAAAATATGTATACCCAAACCGTTTACGCTATCTATACCCGCTATCAGGAGAGGTTACTGGAAAACAATGCTTTAGACTTCGATGACCTACTGATGAAAACAGCCCTCTTACTCAGGGAAAATGAGCAGGTGAGAAATAAATATCAAGATAAGTTCTCACACATAATGATTGATGAGTACCAAGATACAAATTATGCACAGTTCAAAATTATCAGCACCTTGGCTGAGAAATCAAAAAATATTTGTGCGGTTGGTGACGATGACCAAGCTATTTACAGCTGGAGAGGCGCCTCGATAAAGAATATTTTAAACTTTACTACCGACTTTCCTAACGCTAAGATTATCCGCTTGGAGAGAAACTACCGCTCTTCACAACCCATCTTAGACGCTGCTAATAAGCTCATCTGTAACAATAAACAGCGCCATCCAAAGACTCTCTGGTCTGACAAAGATAAAGGGGACGCCCCTCTTTTGAATGTATCGGAAATGGATGTCGATGAAGCAAGAGCAGTCCTGTCAGACGTCGAACTCCTCTTGAAAAACTGTGCTAAAGACGAATCGATCGCCATACTCTATAGAACTAACGCACAGTCGAGACTTTTTGAGACTATCTGTGTCGAAATGGGTATACCATACCGCATCTTTGGCTCTGTTAACTTCTTCCAAAGAAAAGAGATAAAGGATATAGTCGCCTACCTTAGAGTTATCGTCAACCCGGCAGATACAGAGAGCTTGCTGAGAATTATTAACTTTCCACCGAGAGGTATTGGTGCTATAACCTTAGATAAGATTTTTCAATACTGTCATTATAAGGAATTGACCCTCTTTGAAGGGCTGAGAGAAGTTGACCAAATTGATAACCTTTCAGGACGCCAAATTAACGCCGTTACGTCATTCGTTACCAATATGATAAAGTGGCAGAAAATGAGTGAATCTGACGACCTTACCTCAGTCTTAGACGATATCTATAAAACGCTTGGACTCCTCGACTACTATGCCGATAGTAAAGACTACAAAGATATAACACGGAGTGAGAATATCAAAGAGTTCCTGGCCGCTGCTAAAGAGTTTGCGGACAACTATCTTAAAGAGAACAATGAAGAGGCTACCCTTACCGACTTCTTGCAAAACATTGCCCTTTTCACTACTTTAGATAATGACACGTTTGACGATGAATCGCCTGAAGATAAGGAGACTAACAAAGTCAACCTTATGACTCTCCACATCGCAAAAGGGCTTGAGTTTGATAACGTATTCGTTGTGGGGTTAGAAGAAAAACTGCTCCCACATCAACTCTCATTAGAGAGTTCAGAAGAGTTAGAAGAGGAGCGTCGACTCCTTTATGTCGGTATGACCCGTGCAAAGTCTCGATTAGTGTTAAGTTATGCCAAATACAGAAGGACTTTTTATGGGTACGAGCTCTCTATGCCGAGTAGATTTTTGAAAGAGATCTTCCCTGACTTTTCAGAACGCACTTTTCAAAGAAAAAGTCCGTACACAAGCTCAGGTCATAACCCAAACATAAGACAAAAAACCGACGTAATAACGGAGAGTAAAAAAGCATTCAAAATAGGGCAAAAAGTGAAGCACTCTGAGTTTGGACAGGGGGTCATCTTAAGTGTTAACGGTGTAGGGCGTGACGCCAAGCTTATCATCTCCTTCTCTGACGGGAAGCTAAAGAATATAATCGGTAGTTACGTTCAGGTTTTGCCAGATTAGTAAGATAGATTATCTTGTCTCTTAAGGTAATAAGTTATGAAGAACACTATATTAAAATCGCTCCTATTACTCCTCCTTTTCAATGGAGTACTCATCGGAGGCCTACACGCTGACAAGTATGCTGGCGAGATAACTCGATTCGGCTTAGGCGTTAGAAATACCGCTTTAGGTAACACCGGTTTGACTGATGTCAATTCGCCCGCTTTAGCCTATTGGAATGCTGCTTTACTTGCTGAATCGGTAGGGAGTACTTCTGATTTTGAACTGTTCCATTCCGAAGAGTTCTCTGGCTTAGTCACTTACGATTCTTTCTTAGCTACTTGGGGAAAGAAAGATAGGTATTCTCTTATTCTGATGCGGATTGGCATAGATGATATTCCGCTTACCCGCTTGCCCGATCCAGATGCTGAGCCGAGCGTCGATAATCAGCCTTATAAATATAAAACAGTCAATAACTCAGACTACTTAGCATATTTCGGCTTCTACCGTAAGCTGAGCAGCTACGTTATCGGTATTACACCGAAAGTTTTATATCGAAACTTGGCAAACACCAATGGATACGGCTTCGGAGCCGACGTATCAACTTACCTAAAGGTGACCAATAACGCCCTCTTTGCCTTGAAAGTACGCGATTTCTTTTCCACCCAAATATTTTGGGCAAACGGCACTCGTGAAATGATTCTCCCCTCGATAGACACCGAATTCAGCTACTCGTTCCCAACACCTATAATAAATACAACCTCGAGAATAATATTAGGTGTAGACCTCTATTTAGAAGGGCGTATACTTTCATCTACCAACAACTTTGGAGTAGTTAGCACTGACTATCATTTCGGTTTAGAACTACCTATGCCAGAATATCTTACCCTCTATTTAGGGTATGACGTGAAGGACTTTACCAGTGGCTTAACCCTATATTTAGGGCAGTTCCAGATAAACTATGGCTTTAAACACAACACCGAGTTGGACAACTCTCATCGAGTCTCGATCGGACTCAAACTATAACGGAATTATATGAAGAAAATAGCAGTCTTAGGTATCACCGGTTCAATTGGACTTTCTGTAGTGGAAGTGGTCAGACAACACTCAGATAGGTTTCAAATAACGTTTGCCACCGCACATAGCAATCAAGAACTTCTCTTTTCATTGGCTGAAGAGTTTGCAATCGATCAGATAGTAGTCACCAGCGACAATAAAGTTAAGCAGCCGCAGGGTCTGAAAAGTAAACTCTATTATGGCACAGACGAAGCTTTGAAGCTACTCAAAGATAGTGACTATGATTTAGTCATTAACGCCGTATCTGGCTCGGCAGGGCTCATATACTCCTACAACATATTGAATAACGGACAGAAGCTTGCCCTCGCTAATAAGGAGTCACTCGTTATGGCTGGGCACATCCTTACTAAGATGCCCGGTGGCAACCAGATAATTCCTATTGATAGCGAGCATAGTGCAATCTTACAGCTCATCGACAATCTGCCAGCTGATGATATAGACAACCTTGTCTTAACCGCTTCCGGCGGACCTTTCCGCGAACTACCCCTTGATGAGTTTGCCAGTATAACCCCTGAACGGGCGTTGAGCCATCCCACCTGGTCAATGGGCACTAAGATTTCCATCGATTCTGCCACTATGTTTAATAAAGGTTTAGAGGTCATCGAAGCACATTGGCTATTTAACACACCTTATGATAGAATAAAGGCTGTTATCCACCCTCAGTCTATCGTCCACTCGCTTGTAGAGTGTCGAGACGGCTCAATATTTGCTCAAATGGGTAACCCATCTATGCAGCTTCCAATCTTATACGCTCTAAACTATCCCAACCACCACCCTTCAGAGCATCATAGAACTAAGATTACTGATCTACCTCCTCTAACGTTTAGCGAAATAGAGCCTGAAAGGTATCCTCTCTACCAATTAGCTGTGGATGCCGGTATAGAGGGGGGCATTTATCCAACAGTATTAAATGCCGCTAATGAAGCTGCTATAAACCTATTCTTGCAACGAAGAGTTCCCTTCACTGATATATTTAGACTTACCAACGAAGCTCTTCAGCACTACCAAAATATCGATAATCCTGATATCGAAACTATCATATCCACTAATTGTCTTGTTTACAACGAAGTACTATCACGTTATCTTGAGTGAAACGCTAAGTTTATAGAATATTAGGTAACCCTTATGATAACCGGGAAAGAAGCTAAAACACCTATCCCTCTTCTCTTCCCTGCAATAGTATGGATTTTAGGGATAGTGCTTGGCTTTTACCTCTATTCTACACTCTCAACACTCCCCCCTAATACAATAATAATAGCCTCGGCAACTACCTTTCTACTCCTCTTATCGCTATACGTTTTCATCAAAAGGCGGAGTATACGGTTTGGAATACTCCTATTGACCATTTTCCTACTCGCCTTTTTAAGGTCTTTTGTTTTCTCTTCCCTACCACCTAACCACATCAACAACTTGTTAGATAAAAAGGGGAACTTTACCCAAAAAGTGACGTTCACCATTACAGAAGAGCCTAAATTTATCGATAATGAGTTCGGGCTTAGCTACTTAGTACGGGGTGAGTTCTCACACATAGCAGGTAACCCTACCGTCGGTAGATTCCAAAGCTACATACCAGCAAGATTTATAGACGAAGAGCAGGCTCCACTCGTATTTGGTAAAAATTATTCAATGATTGCGGAAGTGGTCAAGGTGCCTTCAGACGGACTTGTTAAGTTTCCGGAACTACGGTTTAATCAACATAAATATCCACAAGTACGTGCTTACCCCAAGGGTTTGGTCAAAGGGGAGGTAAGTGGTACTGAAAAAGAGTTATCTAAATACAAGCATCTTCTTAACAAAGTACGTGTGGGGATAGTAAATCGGATCGATTCCAGATTCACCTCAGAAGAGGGTGCTTTTGTTAAAGCTGTATTATTAGGCATACGTGAAGATGTAGGAGAGCTTCGAGATCTAATCGACAAGGGGGGTATGGCTCATTTATTAGCTATCAGTGGTCTTCATTTAGCGCTGATTGTTTTTTTACTTAGCCTTATACTCAAAATCTTCCGAATACGGCGCACACCTTTATGGATTACCTTAATTATCTTCTTAATCTTTTACGGCGAGCTATGTAATTGGAGCCCTTCTATTAGTCGGGCAGCAGTTATGCTTTCATTGATAATGATCAGTCTAATCCTTCAACGTAAACCCTGTTACAACAATACCTTGATTGCTACTGTATTGATTATCACTGCTGTTAATCCAGCCCAAATATTCTCGGTAGGTCTGCAACTTTCATTCCTTTCGGTGTTGATTTTGATCAATATAGTCCCATATTTTGATAAGAGTCTACTTGAAGCATTCAAAAAGCGCTTTGGCTTAACCGAATTGAGGGGATTGTATAAGCTGCTTTACGATGGGACAATGCTTTTAATTGTATCCACTTTTATGGCAGTCTTTTTAACTCCACTGACCATCATCTATTTTAACCGCTTCTCACTCAACGGCATCGTTGGGAACCTATTAAGTATCCCTTTGATGGGTATTCTACTCCCTCTCTCAGTGTTATTGATAGCACTCCCTGAAGTCCCTGCTCTGATCTTACCTTACCATAAAACGTTAAGTCTTGCCTATTCCATCTTCTATAAGTGGGTCAACTTCTCTGCACATCTCCCTTTTTACTATGATTTTGTTAAGTTCGGCAAACTTCAGCTAACTCTCTCCTATCTCCTTTTAATCTCACTTTGCCTTTTCATACGCCAAAGAATATTGCTTAAAGAGCTACCCTCTAATGAAAGTGAGACACTAAACGGCGATGATTCACTCAATCTAATCAAAAAGGCGCAGAGATATAGAGTCGCAACCCTGATCTTTACCCTTCTCTTTCTAATCAGCCTATTTCCTTTTAGTAGCGACAAGCTGAGAATCACCTTTTACGATGTAGACCATGGGGATTTATTTTTAATCGTAACACCACAAAAAGAGCATATCCTTATTGATACAGGTCCTACCAAAAGTATGAAAGGGCACTTTAAGAAATCAGCTCTACCCAATTTCCGAGAGAGGGGTATTAAGAAAATTGACTGGCTAATCATCACTCACCCACACAAAGACCATCACGGCGGTTTTAAATCGGTTAGTAAAAACGTGAAGGTCAACAATCTTATGGTTAACGACTTTTTCACTAAGAGCGATATCTGGAATGAATATAAAGATGTTGCCATTGAGCGTGGTATAAACACAGTCGTCATCCAAGACACTACAAGCATTCAGTTAAAAAAGTTACGCTTGAAGATCATTCATCCAGACAAACATTTCTCCACCGAAAACGTTAATGATAACTCAATCGTAGCAAAGTTAACCTATGGCAGCTTTTCAGCCCTATTTACTGGTGATATCGAACTCGACGCCGAGAACTATTTAGTACGTAACTATGAAACATATCTCGATAGTCGCCTCTTGAAGGTGGCACATCACGGGAGTATAACCTCCACCTCTATTGACTTTATGGAAAGAGTTAACCCCGACTTTGCCGTTATCTCTGTGGAGTCAAAAGGTAAACGCAATCTACCCCACCCGATAATACTCAAGAGTTTGAACTACCTTAACGAAAACCTATTTCTCACCTCTAAAGATGGCACCATTGATTTGATAACCGATGGGTATGACGTTATAATTAGCACTTCAGGATCAAAAAGAAGAGTAAATCATCCCTTAATTATCAGTAGTCCAGCAAGTCAATAATTCCTATCTCTGAGCGGTAATCATAAAAGTTGACATCTTTAAGGGAATACACATAAATTGGCCAATCACATCAGAAAGGAGGAATAGTTATGGCAACTTGTTATGGTCGACGTCTTAAGACTGGCAACAAATGTTCGAGCACCCTTTATCAGTGTAAGTACTGTGGACATGTAGGGTGTCGTCAACCTGCAGTTGGCACCTGCACAAATCAAGCTTTCAGATCAGGCCGATGTTTAAGGTGTGGAAAGAGTGGGTACGCACCAAGGTTTAAGTAATATTGTTTTCTCAACAAAAAAAGAGCAGCGAAAAATCGCTGCTCTTTTATTATATGGCTCCTGAAGAGGGATTTGAACCCCCGACCTAGTGGTTAACAGCCACCCGCTCTACCGCTGAGCTATTCAGGAACACTGAACATTCAATACGTTTCAGTTAATTAAACTCTGTTTCTAAGTCAAGAACTATTTACTCAGAAGAGTAAAATTGTTCTTACTTCTTCTCGATGATACAGAGCACTTCGTTCTTACTCGCATTGTCTCCAGAGCTTTTTAAGATCTTCTTAACAATGCCATCACTGTTAGTAGCCAAGTTGTTATACATCTTCATCGCTTCTAAGACGACGACTGTATCTCCAGCCTTAACTTCGTCACCCTCTTTGAACTTATATTCAAAGACCATTCCAGGAATAGGGGCTACTATAGCCTCTTCTCCCTCACCGACTGATGCTACTACGGGTTGTGGGCTACTCTTTACCTGTGGCTTTGCAGGGGCGGCTTTTGGTGCTTGAACCGGAGCGGCTACTGCTGGAGCCGGGGCAACATAAGGTCTGGTTGGGATCATAGTCTCGTCCACTGCAACTTCAACTTTGAAGTATTCGTCATCTACAAAGACATCGAATGCTCTCAAGTTATCAGGTTTAGGCACGTCATCTTTTTTAGGTTTCTCTACCAGTTCGCCTGCCAGTGCTTTTTTCACAAGCTCTTGATCTCTTTCACAGTCGGCATAGGTTCTCGGTTTAACCTCTTCGGGTATATCTTCCAAGCCGTATTTCCATTTCAGGAAGCGTTTCCCTGTGACAGGGTAGAGAGCACAGATGAGGACATCATCCATATCTTTAGCCAACCCTTTGACTTCTTCTTTTACTTTATCGAGTTCAGGCTCTAACACGTCACCAGGTCTATTGGTAATAGGTTTCTCTCCGCGTGCATACCCTTTAAGTGCTTTTTTCTGTACTTCTGGGTTAATCGGAGCGGGTGTTTTACCGTAAAGTCCGTAACATAAGTCCTTAACCTGTTCAGTAATTCGGCTATACTCACCTGGATATGAGTCGAACAGCACGTTGTTAACCGACTGTGTACCGACAATTTGGCTTGTAGGTGTAACGAGTGGCACTTGACCTAAGTCTTTTCTTACCTGTGGTAGAATCTCAAACACTTCGTTCAATCTATCGAGAGCGTTCATTTGGCGGAGCTGGTTAACTAAGTTAGAGAGCATTCCACCTGGGGTCTGATGCAATATCACGTTAGTATCGATCACTGACATTTTTGTATCATCAAGGAAGCATCTGTATTTAGCAGCTGATTTTTCTAACTTACGGTCGATTTCTGCAAGCAGTTCAATATCAAATCCAGTATCTCTGTTTGTTCCGTAGTGTGACACGACGATTGGCTCCACAGCTGGGTGTGAAGTTCTATAAGCGTAAGGTGCCAAGCAGGTATCGATCACGTCAACTCCAGCTTCTATAGCTTTAAAGAGTGCCAAGTCGCCCATACCAGAGGTGAAGTGAGTATGTAAGTGAATCGGAACTTTCAATTCATCTTTAAGTGCTTTCACCAAGTTATAAGCGTCATAGGGTGAGATTAGTCCGGCCATATCTTTGATACAGACAGATTCAGCTCCCATATCTTGTAGTTCTTTTCCTTTTTTGATATAGAAGTCTAAGTCATATATTTCGCCACCCATTCTATATTCGGTAAGTGAGTAGCAAATAGTTCCTTGGAAGTGTTTATCATTTTTCTTAATAATTCTAACGGCTGTTTCGAAGTTACGGAAGTCATTCAGAGCGTCAAACACTCTAAAGATATCTATTCCATTATCACAAGAGCGCTGTACGAAAGCTTCTACAACGTCATCTGCGTAGTTACGGTAGCCAACTAAGTTTTGACCTCTAAGGAGCATTGAGAACGGTGTTTTTTTGATATATTTTTTGAGTGTTCTGATTCTCTCCCACGGATCTTCATTAAGGAAGCGGTGCATTGTATCGAATGTAGCTCCACCCCATACTTCCATAGCTGAGAATCCGACCTCATCCATCATTTCAGCCACTTCTAACATATCCTCTGTACGTCCTCTTGTAGCGAAGATCGATTGGTGTCCATCTCTGAGGGTTAAGTCTTGAATCTTAATAGGATTCTTAGCTTTCTTACGATCTTTTTCATATTTCATATCGGTCATTTTAACTTCGTTATGCTTGTCAAATTTCATTCACTCCTCCATTTCTCTATCTCTTTTTTTTATACACTTATCTTTTGATGACTCTTCGCTGCATACGGTCACGATTTATCATCATTATTTGTCGGCCATAGTTCGACCAATTTCCTAACTGACGTGGCGGTTCACTGATAGTAGTCGCCATCATTTGGCTCTGTTTTTCCTCTTCCAGGTAATTCAGGACGCCTATTATAGCTGCTTTAAGTTTCTTTTCTTTATTCATCATAGGACCTCTATACTGGGATATTACCATGTTTTTTCGGAGGCAAAGATTCACTCTTAGTCAGCATTATTTCTAATGCATCGATAAGTCTAATCCTTGTCTCTGAAGGTCTAATGATTGCGTCTATATAGCCACGTTCGGCTGCAATGTATGGGTTATTGAAGGCTTCTTCATACTCTTGAATCTTCTCTTGTCGTTTCTTAGCGGGGTCTTCTGCATTTCTAATCTCAGCACGATAGCTGGAGATAATGTTAGCAGCACCTTGTGCACCCATAACGGCAATTTCAGCTGAAGGCCAGGCAAAGATCATATCGGCTCCGAGGTGTCGGGAACTCATAGCGATGTAAGAGCCACCATAATTCTTTCTGGTCACGACTGTCAATTTAGGAACAGTTGCCTCTGAGTAGCTCCAGAGTAGTTTAGCGCCGTGTCTAATGATTCCATTCCATTCTTGTTGAGTGCCTGGCAGGTATCCTGGCACATCGACAAAGGTAACGAGCGGAATATTGAAAGAGTCACAGAATCTGATGAAGCGTGATGCTTTATCTGAGGCGTCTATATCTAAGCAGCCTGCCAGCACGGTAGGTTGGTTAGCAATAATTCCGATTACTCTACCGTTAAGTCTTGCAAAGCCGATTATAATATTCTCAGCGTAGTATTGATGAGGTTCAAAGAAGATACCATCGTCAACGACCGAATGGATCACATCTTTCATATCGTAGCTCATTTTAGCGCTATCTGGGATAATCGTCTCTAATTCGGGACAGAGGCGTCGTGGGTCATCATTAGTTACGAAGGCAGGTGGTTCTTCCATATTATTGCTTGGCAGGTAGCTAAGCAAGTTTTTCACCTGTTCTATAGCATCAGCGTCATTTTCACAGGCAAAGTGCGCATTACCACTTTTAGTATTATGTGTCATAGCGCCACCTAAGTCTTCGAAGTTAGTCTCTTCGCCTGTCACAGTTTTGATCACTTCAGGTCCCGTGATAAACATATAGCTGGTATTTTTGACCATAAACACGAAGTCAGTCATTGCTGGTGAATATACAGCTCCGCCGGCACAAGGTCCCATAATCACTGATATTTGTGGAATTACGCCTGAAGAGCGTGAGTTTCTAAAGAAGATTTCACCATAGCCGTAAAGAGCGTCAACACCCTCTTCAACTCTGGCGCCACCAGAGTCATTCATTCCGACTACTGGCACCCCTGCCTTCAAAGCTAAATCCATTATTTTTACTATCTTTTCAGCGTGCTTCTCGCCAAGTGATCCACCCCTCGAGGTGAAGTCTTGTGCGTAAGCAAACACTGGACGTCCATTAACAAGACCGTGTCCTGTCACAACTCCGTCAGCTGCTATATCGATGTTTGGCATACCGAAGTTATTGCAACGGTGCTTAACAAACATATCAATTTCACGGAAAGTACCAGGGTCAAAAAGGAGATTGATACGTTCTCTGGCTGATAGTTTCCCCTTATCGTGTTGTGTTTTTAAGCGATCGGCTCCACCCATCTCCAAGACTTTCTTTTCTCGGTCCAGCAACTGTTCAATCTTGTTCTTTACACTGCTCATATTCTCTCCTTACCGTTTTTATGTACTTGTTTTAAGTTATTTTACTCCCGTATTTTAATCAAGCTTTTTCCTATCTAACGTATTAGGATGCTCTTTGTGACTCGCTTTAATCGAAACAAGAGATTTATTTCTCATTCTTCTCTTTTGAGTGCTCTCGAATGAAAGTTTTATACTCACCATTTTCTCGCAACAGTTTGCTATGTTCGCCACGTGCTACAAGTGCTCCCTCGTCGATAAAGATAACGTTATCAACATATCTCAGAGTAGAAAGTCTATGCGATACGATGAAGCTGGTAACGTCTCCCAATGTTGCGGAAATATCTTTCCAAAGGTTCTCCTCATTTTCAGCGTCAAGGCTCGCAGTAATATCGTCAAAGATCAACACTTCTGGCTCCTTTATCAGGGCACGTGCTATCGACAATCTTTGCTTTTGGCCACCTGACAGGGAGAGCCCTCTCTGTCCTACTCGAGTTTCATCACCATCGGTAAACCGTGCAATCTCTTTTTCCATTTGCACGATTCTCAAAACCTTTTCATAAACCTCGTCAGAAACATCCCCTTTCCCGAACATCACATTCTCTTTAATACTCCCGGTAAACAGTATTGGCTCTTGTGGCACATACCCTATTTTATCACGAAGTTTAACCAAGTCAATCTCTTCTAAGTGTATCCCGTTAATTTTAATCAGACCACTCTGTGGTTTAAGCAGACCTGAGATAAGTCCAAGAATTGTGCTCTTACCGGAGCCGACAGGACCGATAATAATGACCCGCTCCCCTTTCTTCACGTTAAAGGAGACGTTATTCAGTATAAGCTCCCCTTGATCTTGATAGGCAAAAGATACATTTTCAAATGTGATAGACTCTATTTTATCGACTGCTATCTTCTCATTTTGATTGGTTATTGGTGTTGGGAACTCTCTTATCTCTTCTAAGCGGCCGATATTAACGAACGCCTGTTTCCCAGCTACAAAGAGCTGTGGCAGGTCTAACATCGGGAACACAATCATCGCAAGATAGGTGTAAAAGGCGAGGAAAGTGCCCACTGTAATCTCACCTTTAACCACCATTATTCCACCGAATAGGATAATCATAATCTGCCCCAAGTAGTCTATGTATTCATAAATCATATGCACTCTTGTGTTGAGTCTTACAACATTCATTTCTGTATGATAGCGGTCATTCAGTGCCTGTTTAAAGAAACGATGGTATTTCTCCTCACTGGCAAATGCTTTGATAATCTTGATCCCTGAGAAACTCATCTCAAGCTGATTATTAATCTCACTAATCGCCTGCTGATTCGATTGGAAGTAGCTCCTAAACTTAGAAGAGAGCATGTAGTAGACTATCATCATAATAGGTAACGGAGCCAGCGTTAGTAGTGCCAATTTAACGTTGAGAAAAAGCATCGCCACGATACAAAATAGTATTTTACTAAACGACTCAACCGCTCTAAAGATTGCCGAGCACATAAACCAAGATATCTTAGTGTATCCTGTAATATCACTGGTCAGCCTCGTTATCAAGTCGCCTGTTCTGAACTTATTAAAAAACTTATGGTCTTTCTTAAGGATGTACTCATAATAGCGGTTTCTGAGCGTATATTCAAAGACGACGTTCATAAGCCCTCTTATCCCCGGCGACAACGCCGTAGTAAGCTTCACCAATCCGATGACAATAAAGATCCAGATGATCTTATTTATTTCAGGTGAGATTCCAATATGTTCAATCGGATTGGCCAATTCAGAGTAAAGCGTATCGATCAGCTGTTTAATAACATAGGGGTAAATCACTGCCACTACAGTCGAGATCAGAGTGAGGATCAACAAAACAAGGATAGCATAAGGGTATCTCTTCCACTCATTAATTACCCATTTAACGTTACTTCCCATTTACCCCTTCCTCTACACTACTTCGTCATCTAATACATATTGAAGTTGAACTAACCTATTATACTCGGCAGAGCTTTTCAGTAGTTCGCTATGAGTCCCTTCAGCTATAATTTCCCCCTCATCAAACAGAAGGATTTTATCCGAGTTAATTATCGACGATACACGGTGAGCAACCACTATTGCCGTCTTGCCCTCCAACAGTCTCTCCATAGCCAATTGAATCTTTGCTTCAGTTCTAATATCGATCGAAGCAGTAGCCTCATCTAAAATTACCAATTCCGGCGAGAACGCTATAGCTCGAGCAAAACTGATAAGCTGTTTCTCACCAACAGATATATTTTGCCCCCGCTCCTTAATCTCTGAATATACACCATCAGGCATCTTATTAACGAAACTGTCGGCAGTAACCTGCTCCAAAGCCTTACTGACCTCTGCCTCTCCGACCTCATCGTTGTAGACTCGTACATTTTCTAAGATATCGCCGGGGAACAGAAAGATATCCTGCAGTACCAGCCCGATTCTCTTCCGCCATTCTCTTATATTCAAGCTTCCTAACTCAACACCGTCGACATAGATACCACCTTTCTGTGGACGATAGAAATCACAAAGCAGGCTTACAGTCGTTGTTTTGCCACTCCCGGATGCACCAACCAAAGCTACCTTTTCACCCTTTTTAACAGTGAAGTTCACCCCTTTAAGCACCCACTCATCCTCTTTATACTTAAACCAAACATCTCTGAACTCAATCTTATCGTCGATTGTCACCCTCTTATTCTCCTCTTCACCGAGGGGCTCTTTTGATAGTTTGAGTAGCGTAAATATACGGTTCAAAGAGACGAATCCACGCTGTATTTGGTTAATGTTTTCTGATATAGCAAGCAGTGGATAAAAGATACGCTGACTATACTGAATAAAGATGACCAACGTCCCAATAGTTATTCCACCCAACAGAATCTTTGGCACAATTAGGTAGACTAATAATACCACCACCAAAGTCTCCATCACAAAGTCGTAGACACCCCACAGTCCATACTCGATAAACATTGCTTTCGCCTCAACATTACGCTTCTGACGCCCACTATCCTCCAAACTGTCGAGAATATGCCGCTCCTGATTGAAAAGCTGAACTATCGAAACACCCTGAATATACTCAGTTACTATCCCCGTTATCTCTTCATTTAACTCCCTTTCACGCTTGAAAAACTTACGTAAATACCGCGTTGTCAAAATAACCGATACCAATATTATACTTATCGGAATCAAGATTATAAGGCTAACACTCCAGCTACGGATAAACATTACAATCAAGATGCCAACAAAGAAGATAAGGTTACCGAAAATCTTTACCGATAGATCCGAAAAGAGTTGCCTAACGTTCTCACAGTCACTCTCCACTCTCGCCATTAGTTCCCCTACAGGGTTCTTATCGAAATAGTTTACAGGTAGTTGGAGCAGGTGTCTAAACACCTCAAACTTAAGTTTAGTAACGATCTTAATCCCCATCTTGGAAAGAATGATCACTTGCGAGTAACTCAAAATACCGAGGGTTAAGACTAAACCAATAAAAAGCCCTGCGTAGAGATATAACTGACTTAAGTTATGATTTGGAACGATAACATCGAGGATGTGTGCTATGATTAAAGGATCGAAGAGTCTTAAAAAGGAGGTTACTAACATCATAGAAAAACCACCAATAAATAGCCATTTCTCCTCCCAAATGTATGGGATTAAACGCTTTAATATCGGTTCGCTTCTCTTCCCTTTCCCTTTCACACGCTTTTTACTCCCTCAACTATAACCACCCAATACAATACATTTATAATCGTTTATTAGTCAAGCATTCTTCGAGAAAGTCGAATTTGTTAAGCCACTTTTATCAATTATCTCTCCAAAGAAATTAAAGCAGCGCCTCCAGCAGCATTCAAAATGCTTGATATTGTTCAAAATATTTGCTCAACTCACCTATCTTGTTGATACTATTACCTATAGCATCCTCCATCTTACTGGAGAGTAAGGGAGAATACCGTAGGCGGCTATGGGCCGGCTACGGTATTACTCCTTATGTTCTCGGTGGATGAGGGTTGTGTTTAGCTCTATTTTAGAGTGATAGTTCTGTAAAAGAGTGGGTACTTTTTATAAAGCTGTTCCCAAATGGTCAAAAAAGGAACTACATCTATTATTGAGCAGTTACTTTCTTATTTGAGGGTATGTTAGTCTCAAACTTCATTTATGAATACAATCTTCAACCTCTTTCTTGCTTTTCCCTATGAGAGTTGAAAAGTCGACCTCTTCGTCTCCGACCGAATTAGGCAAGTAAACAGCGGTAACATAGTAGAAATATGTAATTGGTAGCCCCATATAGTGATCTTCAGAAGTAATAATTTGGACTCTAAAACTTGGTTCTTCCGAATAGCCGATCAGCTCTTGTTGTGAGTCGTTGGAGTGTGGTAGATTAGACCCATAAATGAAGTAATATGAAACCTCTATTGGAGTATCAAAAACATTTTCATTCACTTCATCCCAAGTAATAACTGCTTCGTAACCATCAAGCTCAATAGCAACATTTGTAGGTGCTTTTGGTGTAGGTAAAACTAAAACATTGAATCCATCTGAGTACTCCGATTCAACTATTTTACCTTTCTTTCTATATACCGCCGTAACATAGAAGATATGTTCTCCAACTTCAGTTGCTTCAAACTGATAGTTAGCCTCAGTAATCAACTCACTATTCAATTTACTTAACTCTACTTCATCCTCTTTGCGTAAGTAGACATTAAAGCCAAGGTGCGAGAACATTAATGGATCTACGTTTTCATTAGGTTCAAGAGTCCAGCTTAGATCAAGCAGAGAACCATTTAACGATACAGAAAGGTTGTAAGGTTTGTAAAGTATCCCATGTTTGTGGTGTGGAGGGAAGATGATATCATCTATCCAAGCCGCATCGGAGCCTGAGGAAAACATGACATCTTTATTGTAACACCATCTGAATACATGATAACCTTTTGTTACGAAATATTGATTGTACTCCCAATCTCTTTCTCCAGACCACTGCTCTATCAACTGGTTTCCAATATAGAACTGTAAATAATCAGCTTGATCTTCTGAAGAGACCTTGGAGTAAAAACTTAAAACTCCATCATCTAAAACATTAATTATGAGGCTCATTGACGTCGATGAACCGTGCCCAATACTACCGCTCTGCGCTGAAAACTTACCTGAATACGCATTCTCATCGGTTATAAACCAGCTCTGTGAACCTTGACCGGTAGTATCAAAACCCCAATCATAAGAGTCAAATCCATTACTTTCAAAATCTATCGAAACAGGAAACATGGTTGTGAACGACCAAGCTTCACCCTCCGTCGTCCCACAGTCATTTACAGCATCAATCCGCCAGTGATACGTTAATCCGTGCTCCAAAGGCTCTGTAATTTGATAGAAGGTTTGAGTAAGCTCTACTGCATCGATTACGTTTGTGGGTGGATTATCAGTACCCAAAAAGAGTCGATAAGACATAGCCCCTCCCCCATCAAACCAAGAGAGTTTAGGCGTTAGAGGTATCGGTTGTTCACTATCAGCTGGATAAGGGCGGAAAGCTTTATGAGGTGGACTTTCTCCAAAGACTCTAATTACTGCATCATATGCGTCAATCCTACCGGAGCCGAACTTATTGCTCTTGATATCACTGAGATTAGTTGCCGTTAATTCCAAGATTCTTGAAATCTCCTCAGGTGAAAGCTCAGGCTCTTTAGAAAGCATAAGCGCTACTACACCCGCAGAGTTAGGTGCTGCCATCGAAGTGCCACTTTTAGATATGTAGCCTGAGTTATACTCATTGTCTAATGAAATAACATTAACTCCCGGAGCACAAATATCTGGCCTTATAAGCCCTATCCCCGGATCGTATGGGTAGTCAAAATAATTATCAGTATTTTGCCAAGTCACCGGACCCTGTGATGAAAATACGGCAAGTCCATCGTTTTGATTAACAGCTCCAACACTTATAGCTGCTGAAATACCACCAGTAATAGCTTGATCGGGATGTAACCATGGGGGCGGACAGTCCCCCGGTGTTCTAATATTATACGGTACCGGTTTATCCATATTCAATTCTCTCCCTTCGTTTCCAGCAGCAACAAGTACCGGTATACCGACCGACAAAATATTCTCCATAATACCACGCCAGATTGCACGAATCGATTCACTGGCCATAGACTGTCCGAGCGATAAATTCATTATATCGGCATCATAATCGATAGCAAATTGAATAGCACTAAAGATAATCTGTGAAGAAGATTTTCCTTCAGCATTAGAAACTTTCAACGACATTACTTTGCTTCTGGGGGCTACACCAGTTTGATTGCCGGAAGTACCATCTCCTGCAATTATACCAGCACAGTGCGTACCATGATCAATTTCATCACTTGTGTCGTAGTTATCGTCTGCAAAGTTGTATCCGTGGTAAGGAAAGTCGTTATGAACCCACATACTACTTTTAATGTCATTATGATCGTAATTCACGCCGGTATCAATAAGCGCAATTATTACTCCTTCGCCGTAAAAACCCATATCCCAAACGAGTGGAACTCTCATTTGGCTTAAACTCCATACGACTCCTCTTTCAGCAGCAGAATCGGTTATTCTTGTGGAGCTTACTGGTTCAATGATAGATAAAGTTGATGGATCATACTCTATTCGTTCTATATCTTTATGTTGGGCAAGGAGTTTTACCGCTTTACGATCACCTTTAAGGCCGATAGTGTTAATAATCCAATTGTATTTAACGTCTGTGACTGCACCACTCAACTCTAATTGCTGTATCATCTTTTTTATACTTTTCTGAGTCCGATCGCTATGATTTTTCAAAGTGGTAACTGCATAATTTCTACGGTTTTGCTTCTTCATATACTTAACTTGTTTATAAAGCAGTTGGGTATCGTACTGCTCTTTCATTACGATGATAATAGGGGTGTATTCTTCTATACTTAATGACTCAGAGATAGCTTGATTACTTTCGTTCTCCCTTAAGTCTTGTTTCAAAGCTAACAAGACAGTAGACGATAAAGTAAAAAATATTACTATATAAAGTGCATACTTGTTTAACACGATTCCTCCAACTTGGCGCCCCTCTCTTTCACCACTTGCAAGGTGTCATATTTTATATCTATTTTCACTATATGGTTAAAGAACTGCCTGATTACAAGACATCAACTTTCTTCTACCGTTTACATCACACTCACCACTTCCAGCAAAATATCGAAATAATTAAGGTCAAGATATTCTTCTTATATTCAGCATTCCCTTAAAGTGTATTACCTATTCCGCTACACTGTATCGCCTAACCTGATTATAATTGTTAAAATAATCCGTAAGGGAACAGGATCATCCTGCCCGAGATCAACGACACAACCTCGAATTGTATGCTCGTCCCGCAAACATCAATAAGTCGATTAAAAAACCGTAAGGGGCGAACTAACTCGCCCCTTACTAACAACCATTTGTTCTTATTTAATCACTGTACATCTACCAGCGCTGACTATTACATCGTCAACCGACAGCTGATACATATATAGTCCGCTACCAACCAAACGCTCCTGCTCATCCTTACCGTTCCAAAAGATACTATACTCACCTTTGGATAACTCGGCATTGATCAGGCGCTTAACAAACTGCCCTTTGACGTTATAAATGTCGATTATAGCCTGACTACTCTTTGGTAATTGAAAGCTTATTGTCGTACCTGGCATCGAACGCTCTGCACCCCTTGCATTTTCGTTCAGAGAGATTGGATTTGGATAGTTGTAGAGTTTGTAGTCGAACGCCTCTATGTTAGGTAATGTCTCGCCATCGACACTGGTAACCCCTTGATACTCATAAGCCCCCATATCAATCATTCCGTTAACTATACGAGGGTTACCCGCTAAGTCAAACTCAGGAAACTCAAAATTAGGTATGTCAAGAGTCCCCTTATTTATAGCAGGTGAATCTTCCTGTAGCATATAAGGAAACACCTCTAAATTAGAATCACCTACCCATAAAGGATCCGCATCAATATTACTGTCATCCCAATAAAGATAGCTATTTCCTATCTTATAGATATTCCAAGGTCCCCCACCTACAAGTGAATTATACACATAGGTTTCATGTGAGTCAAAAGGCTTTCTATTTTCAATAGCGAGATTCTTAGGAGTATTACCGTATAATATAGAATTATAGATGTCTATTCTTTTGTTTCCGTATGGAATAACAAGACCTCCACCAAACTCAGTGTCAGAGGTATTATCAGCAATAGTAGCATTAATTAATCTAAAGTAACCGTCATATAGGAGGTGTACAACCCCGTGCGGAATATCAGCAAAAAAGGGATCGGTATATTGTTCGCAACCTGAAACTTCTAAGTTAACCACTGTACTCCTTGCTTCTCCAGGCTTAACTGGTGAGTTTCCTAATATGTTCAACCCGTTTCCTCCACTTGAGCTTTTACCAGGGTAGGAAGACCTTACTGTCTTACGGATGAGAATGTTCTCTAAATAAGCATCAAAGTCGTATACATTATCTAACTCCATAGTTGAAACAGCCTTATTGTTATACATCACAATATTTTTGAGCTTATAATCACCACTGCTGAATGCCAGTTGAATTGTATAGTATGTTATACAGTTCTCTATATGAATATTATCGAACTCGAACTCTGTGGCACAACGTGTATACATTGCTCCATTACAACCATTACTTCTTGGATCCCCCCCATTCAACAAGGTAAAGTTTTTAACAGAGAATCCTCTGGCATATTCTGCAATAAAATGATCAGGATTAATCCAAGTACCTATATGGTGCCCAGAAAACTCAGAGTCTAAAATCACCCCTTCCTTAGATTCACCTATCAGATCAACATAACTCTTTAGATGTATTGGAAATACTTGATCGTTCATCGACTTGGAGTAATAGCCGTTAGCGACGTAAATCTTTCGTCTTATATTTTCGTTCGGCTTAATCAGAGTCATTGCGTACGCAATGGTTTTAAGCGGCTCTTCAGGTGTAAGCCCACTATTAGAGTCATCACCCGTCGAACTAACGTACAGGTCAGCCTCAACTAACTCTACCTTCCCTTTATTAATGAGCACCTCAATATGGGGATAATAATCCTTTGGGATTCCGAGAAAGTAAATATCTGGACTTAAAACCGTAAAAGTGTCCAAATAAACATTCCCTTGCACTGGACCGCTTAGATGGAGATCTGAACAATCAATACTGTAATTCAAATAAATATTGTTAAGCCTTTCTTGACAAAACTCTACCGATGAAGGGTATGCTGCTGGACCAGCTGAGCAGACACCTCCACCTGAATAAGTCACTTCATTATACCTAATAGTATTACCTCTCAACATAGGATGTGAGTCAGTATATACAAATATACCACCTCCACCAGAGGCACGATTATGCTCTATTACACAGTTACTAATGAAAGGTGAGGCGTTTTTTATATAAATCCCGCCCCCTTCAACATAGGAAGTGGAACGATGATTTTCGCCACTTCCATTTCTGATGGTGAATCCATTTATTATCGCCTCTCTTGTCTCGTTATTTTTTAATGTTATCACGGTCCCTTGGCGGGCTCCATCAATAACTGTCTCAATAATCATCTCTCTGTTATCTATATCTTCACGATAAAGACTTGTTAAATTTATGTTTTTTCCCTGAAAGTTTACACGCTCGTAGTATATTCCAGGATAGACAAGGATTGTATCTCCGCTACGAGCCATATGAAACCCTTCGTTTATTGTCTTAAAATCACCCGTCCCATCCTGCTTAATTTCCCAGACTGCCGCTGATAGAAGACTCACTGTAATTAGTATCAGTGCTAAAATAAATACCCTTTTCATTTTCCCCTCCTTATTGTAGACTTATTGTTTTTCTTTGTTACTTTTGTATAACAACTTCTTATAACCGTTTGAACCAGCTCGAAACTCACTTTGGCGGGACGAGCAAGCCCGTCCCCTACAAAACCAATGGATATTTTGTTCAATCAGAACTATCATCTATATGGACCACTTAATTACAGCTTCATTTCACTATCAACATCTTTCGATTGATTATTTCCCTGCCGTTGTCTAATCTATAGAAATAGACTCCGGAACCTACTGACTGATTATTTACGTTATTGCCATCCCAGCTGACTGTGTGCTTTCCAGCTGAAAGCTCACCTGAGGCTAAAGTCTTAACCAATTGCCCTTTGATGTTGTATACATTCAGAGATACCTCTGCAGCCTCTGGTAAGGAAAAATCGATCTGTGTCAGAGTCATTGAGCGTGATGTTTGATCTAACACTAAAGGGTTGGGATAGTTTTGAGAGAGAGCAAATTGTGGTTCAACACTCTTCTTCTCCTCAGTCTCTTCTTCACCCGCACCTAAGCGCACTGTAGCAACTCGTCTAAACCATGGCTGCAAAACTTCTTCATAATACTTGCCCATCTCGAAATCCATTACTTCTAACTTGCGGATAACACTCTTCTCACCCTGGTCACCACGATGAACCACAAACTTAATTATCTCTCCTGAAAGCGAAGCGTTGGTATAAGCAAGAATCTGTAATGGATACTCCCCTTCAAATACACTCGCTCCGACACAAGTGTTACCGGCAAAAATTCCCACCTCTTCCACATCTTCATCGTTCTCAATGCTCATTATATTGAAAACCTCATAATTGGCGCTACTTTGGAAGGTAAAGTTAGTTGGCAAAGCTTTTGGTTCTGGGGGATAATAAGGCTCTTTAGGTAAAGGCCAAGAAAACTGCTTGTTTGCGTAGTCAAATATCACTATCTCATACATCTTACCATAAGTCAAATACGCCCTAAGGGGAACAGCTTCCCAGTCTCCACCCGGCGCAAAGCGTGAAATAGCCCATTCTTCACTTCTAACCTCTTTAATATAGTCAAACTCGGGGTCATCAAAGATATCAGAAGCGTGTTGAGGTTGAGGAATCCAGTAACCTATCCAATTTTCACTTGGTGAAGAATACAATACTGTTGATGTATTATCATAGTCTACACCAACTCCAGGCACAATCAGTTCACTCACTTCGTCATCGATAAACGATAGACGGTACCCTTTAGTCTTGTCGAAATCCATATTAGAACTCCAACAAGCGCCAGCCCATGCCATCATTCTGCTATTTCCAGCGTATATTTTATCTAATCTTGCTCTATCTGTAAGAGGGTACAATACATCAACACAATCAACCCTTTGATCCGGTAGCACGGGGAACGACTCCCAATAAAGTGTTCGACCTTCATACACCTTGTGATAACCATGCTTTGGATAGTTATGCACACCAGGCTCATCTTGCCATTGCAGATATGGATAGGTGGTATAATCAACCATTGCCCATACTTTGTTGAAGCTCCAATCAATGTATTCAGAATTATCTCTTACCATATCAATAGTCATCAGACCTTCACCTGCAGAAGAATCAGTTTGATATGAGGTTACCGTATCCCAATAAGAATTTGTGACATAATTATTGTTTTCTGCTGACCTCCCCACCAAGCCACCAACGTTTATTGAACCGTTTACTTTACCTATTGAATATGAATTAGAGATTGAGCTTTTATCACCCAGATAACCAGCCAAACCACCAACATTAACCTTCCCTTCAACATTGCCTGTTGCATAGCAGTTAAATATCTGATTGTCAATATCACAATTACCGATAAGACCACCGATATTAGACTCGTTAGAATAAACATCTACTGAGGCGTAACACCTCTCCACCTTAGAAGAGATACTATAGCCAATTAAACCACCTATGTTAACCGTTCCAAAAACTTTACCTTCTGCACCACAGTTTGTGATTCTACTTTTCTCAACTCTACCAGCAAGACCGCCTGTGTTATCGGAACCAGTTAGATAGGCATCCGTTAGAAGCACACCTTTTATCCTACCACCCTTAACAAAACCAAAAAGACCTGTATAACTTCCTTTGTTTTCAACCTGTAGAT